>JAEEGJ010004339.1_pt1 | contig 48498 bp, 46 predicted proteins | sample 8958761 | NCBI WGS metagenome assembly JAEEGJ01 (sample SAMN16246546, study PRJNA631951) | gut metagenome | biome: gut microbiome; feature: rumen; material: RS-attached | host: Bos | place: Iran: Karaj | collected 2018-10
TGGCGGAAAAAACAGGTGTTTCCGCTCCTTATATCACGCAGATTGAAGTTGGCAAACGAACACCTTCACTTGAAATTGTTGAAAAACTCGCATCAGCACTTGGAGTTGAATATAAAGTCTTGTTTGAAACAAATAACGAATCTGAAAATCCTACTACGACAGAGTTTTCAAAACATATTCTTGAAACAAAACTAATTTTTGCGGTTACGGAAACTATCCATAGGGAATTTGAGGGATAATTTTACCTGTTACCTAAAAAATTAAGTAATATGTCCCAAAATTCATTAAACTTGGTACATATAAAATAGATATGTACCAATTCCGCTTAAATTTGGTACATATCTTTCTCCAACCCTTTCATCCAAACGTGAACGTGTCGAACTCTTCGCTAAACCGAAAATGTCGTATTCATTCTGATTGACGATATGAATTAACCGATTTATCATAAACGTATGGAATATTCTAGCATTGCAATACTGGCTCTGCTTGTTCACATAATCATCAATTATGATGTTCTGATAAAAACCGGCAGTAAAGAAGCTCAATTTTCCACCAAATTCTACCGCTACTTTTTGTACGGAGTAATGTCGTATTATATAACAGATTCCTTGTGGGGACTATTATATGACGCTAAGCTTATAACAGCTGTTTACATAGATACAGTCATCTATTATATTGCAATGGCTGCTTCCGTTTTTTTGTGGACACGATACGTAATAAACTATCTTGAAGAAAATAACTTTTTTAAAAAACTGTTTTCATGGATTGGCTGGCTCTATCTTTTTTTTGATGTGGCTTCGCTTATAGTCAATTTATTTATTCCAATAAAGTTTTATTTTGACGCTGATGGAATTTACCATGCATGTACTACAAGGTATATAGCCCTTGTTATACAGATTCTTCTATTTTTGTTTACCGCGATATATGTTTTTATCCAGTCGGCACGAACAAAAGGAAAAGAACTCTATCGTCACAGAACAATCGGTGCATTTGGAATAGCCATGACTTGTTTTGTTATCGCTCAAACTTTTTATCCGCTTCTTCCGTTATATTCAATCGGTTATTTATTGGGAACATGTTTGATTCATACATTTGTACTGGAAGATGAAAAAAATGATTACCGCCGTAAAATTGAAGATCATATATCAAGAGAAGAATTGCAGAAAATTGAACTAGGCTCAGCCCGAAAGCTTGCCTATACGGATTCCCTTACAGGAATTAAGAACAAACGGGCTTTTACAGAAGACCAAAGAACTATAGAAGAACGTATGGCAAACGGAGAGCTGAAAGAGTTCGGCATTGTTGTTTTTGATTTGAACGGACTAAAAACCGTGAACGATACAAAAGGACATGATGCCGGTGACAGTTACATAAAAAACTCCTGCCATATTATTTGTGAAATGTTCAAGCACAGTCCTGTGTATCGAATCGGGGGAGATGAATTTGTTGCTTTTCTGGAAGGTCAGGACTATTCAAACCGCGAATCTCTCATAAAAACTTTTGAACATCTTATGGAAGAAAATCAATCCAACGGCGGAATCGTGATTGCCAACGGGCTTGAAGTTTACAATTCCGATGGTACAAATACGTTCAGCAGAATATTTGACAGTGCTGACAAAAAGATGTACGAGCGAAAACGTATATTAAAAGAAAGTTGTAAAAGCTGAGTAAGGTTGTACTCCCAAGCCTCTCAATCAAACGTGAACGTATCGAACTCTGCGATTATGTTCTTTGATTCGGACAGGAATTCAAAGTAAACCGCGTGTTTGCCGATTACACCGGCGGACAAATTGGCGGTTACTGTTTTGTCGCCTTTCTTCATCGGGAACGAGGCAATCACTTTGCCCTTGTAATCGTCAACACGAACGTTTACAGTAAGGTTTTCTTTTGCGGTTATGTTTGCCGTAACGGTTTTAGGCGTGTTCGCGCCGAATTGCAAATAGCGGAAGCCTACAGTCAATTTGCTTGTAATATCCACAACCGGTGAAGAAGCGCTGTCTGTCTTTTCGTAAACAGGCTTGATGTATGCGCCGCCCATTCCACCGTTGTAGCCGCCTTTTGCACCGCCGTAAATGTGAACCGCGTAGCCGGCGGAAATAATCTTGCGTGCATCCAGTCCGTTTATGTGCGCACCCTGCGACGTCATCTCAACAGGCTCACTTGCAACCGGCTCGCCGTCTTTGTAAGTAATCTTGCCCACAAACATACGACCGTTTGTGTCCATTGCAACATCCACAGGTTCAATCATTGCCTGACGCGCATACTCATCCGTTCCAATCTGGCGGTGATAAAAAATGTACCACTGACCGTTTACTTCCATAAGACTTCCATGGTTGTTTCCCCAGCGGTAACTCATCTGATTTTTGCCGTCCGGACCGGGAATAATTTCGCCGCCGTTAAAGCTTATGTCGCCGCCCATCTTGTAGTCGCCGAGCGGAGTATCGCAGTATTTGAACGACAAAAAGCCGTTGCAATCTTCGTAAACACCGTACTGAGGGCGGTGTGTGTAATAACGCTTGGAATAGATAAAAACGTATTTGCCAAAAAGCTTGCGAGGAGAAGACGCTTCAAAGAACGCATCGTTCTCATCGTCCATTCCGTCATCAGGCGACCATTGCGTGATGCTGTGCTTGATTACATTCTCGCGCAGGGTTTCCTTTTTGATTGTGCACATATCATCGTTAAGTTCGGCGCAAAACTGTTTGCAAAAGCCCCAGAACGCATAAACGCGGCCGTCATCATCAACAAGAATACCGGGATCAAAGGCAAGTTCGGTAAGTTTTGGGTTTGTAAAAGGACCGGCAGGATTTTTGCTTGTTGCGAGCATAATGCGCGAGCCTTTTGCTTCCGCGGCGTACATATAAAAAGTGTCGCCTTTTTGAACAACGTCCGGCGCATACAGAATTGAGCCGTCGGTAGAGGTATAACAAACGCCGTGGCAGGTCCAGTTTGTCAAATCATCAACAGGCGCACTCCACACAACCTGATCCGGTCCGCAGTATTCGGTTTTGAGTGTATCGTGCGAGCCGTACAAATAAACGCGCTTTTCGCCCTTGTATTCAAAAACGCGGGGTTCTCCGTCGGGAACATGCTCCCAAAGCGGCATATATGGGTTTGCACCTTTGATGTATTCTTTCATTTTTACCTTCCTTGTTTTAAGATAAAGGAGAAAATGCGATATTTCAAGTAGTGATTTTTAATTCTTGACAGTGTGCCTGTTTTTTGTGATAATAAAATCAATACGGCAAAGAGGTCGTAGATAGAATTTTATGCGGTTTTTCCGCACAAGGTTTTGTCTACGGCCTTTTTTGTTTTTAAATTGCTTTTGGAGCGTGCAAAATGGCAAAACCTACAGGATTCATGGATTACAAACGGATTGAAAACGGCAATGTTCCGCCGCTTGAGCGCATTGCAAACTTTAAGGAATTCCACCCGAAACTTGACGAAAAAGCACGGCGCGAGCAGGCCGCGCGCTGCATGAACTGCGGCGTGCCGATGTGCCAGAGCGCAATCAAGCTTGGCTGCATGGTCACGGGCTGCCCTTTGCACAACTATATACCCGAATGGAACGACGCACTTTACAACGGTCAGTTTGACATGGCGGCATGGCGTCTTTTAAAAACTTCAAGCTTTCCTGAATTTACCGGTCGCGTTTGCCCGGCGCTTTGCGAAAAAGCTTGCAACTGCGGCAGCCCTGTTGTAGAAAGCGGCTCGGTCACGGTGCACGACAACGAGCTTTACATAATCGAAAAAGCCTTTGAAACAGGCTACATGAAGCCCGAAATCCCGGCGTTGCGCAGCGGCAAAAAAATTGCCGTAATCGGTGCAGGTCCTAGCGGCTTGGCGTGTGCAGACTGGCTCAACCGCCGCGGTCACAGCGTTACTGTCTATGAACGCGAAGACAATGCCGGCGGGCTTTTAATGTACGGCATTCCGAACATGAAGCTCGACAAAAAAATCGTGGCACGGCGCATTGAACTTATGAAAGCAGAAGGCGTTGAGTTTGTGTTCAACGCTGATGTTGGCCGCACCGTTTCGGCGGAGCACATTCTTGAAGAATTTGACGCGATAGCTCTTTGCTGCGGCGCAAAAAAAGCGCGTGCCCTTAGTGCGGCCGGAATCGATAAGCTCAATACAGGCAGAAACGGCGCAGACGGCGGTGCGATGTTCGCCGTTGATTTTTTGAAAGCTGTTACGAAGAGCGTGCTTGCTACAAGCGGCGCGCTTGAAAAGCTGAACATAACGCCTGCAAACGCTCAGATTGCCGAAGTGCTTCTTGAAAAAGCCGGAATTGAAGTAGCCGGAAAAAATGTGGTAATCGTAGGCGGCGGCGATACAGGCAACGACTGCTGTGGCTCGGCAATCAGGCTGGGCGCGTCAAGCGTTACACAGATTGAGATGATGCCTTGTCCGCCGGTTGAGCGTGCGCCGAACAACCCATGGCCGCAGTGGCCACGAATACTTAAAGTGGATTACGGTGCGGAAGAAAGCATCGCCAAATTCGGGCATGACCCCCGTGTTTACGAAACAACCGTAAAAGAAGTGCTCAGCGAAAACGGCAAAATCACCGCGGTTCGCACAATCGAAGTTGAGTTTCAGACAATTGACGGCAAACGCCAGCTTGTTGAGCGCGCCGGAACAGAAAAGCTGCTACCGTGCGACCTGCTGCTTGTTGCGGCAGGCTTTACCGGCTGTGAAGAATACACGGCGCAATCTTTTGGCACAGAACTTGGTGCGCGCGGTACTGTTGCCTCCGTGGGTGATGCAACGCCTGAACTTGCAAGCCCCAACGGTTATGCAACAAGCGTTCCAAAAGTCTTTACCGCCGGCGATATGCACCGCGGTCAGTCGCTCGTCGTCTGGGCAATTGCCGAAGGCCGCGAGTGCGCCAAGCAGATAGACAGCTTTTTACTGAAATAGGACTATTAAACTTTTTTATTTTCATCAGCATGAGAAAATATTTTCATATGGACGAAAATTTATTTTCATCTTGATGAAAATTTTTTTTCTTCTTGATGAAAATTTATTTTCATAAGGATGAAAAATTTTGAAAATAGTATGAATGGCTTTATATCTACCGGAACCATACAAGTTCTTCCGTAAAACGGGCATAATCAGGGTCAGCGTTTATATCATTCTCAAGAAAAATATGCTTTATTATTAGCTGATCTTTTTCTTTTATTGGAATTACTTCGTTGCAAAAACGATAATATTTGGTCTGCCCAAAACGTGTAATAAGCTGCCGTTTTATATTATTTGCCGTCTCATAGGGCAACTTTGACAATGCCGCCTTAAGTCCCCATGCATAGCGTACTTTTTCAGTCGTTTTGTAATATTGGCAGTTTTCATTTTCCTTAGGATACAAACCTGGATTCAGAACCTTTACAGACTCTGTTTCTAACGTCAGTTCCTTATAACACCGATTGCGCAGACAAGAATCTGCCTTGGAACACGAAGCGTTTTGACATAACATAAAACCTTTGGGTACGTTATACGACATATTTAAAACATAATGCCAAAGTACAAAAAAAGCAAATTCGATGATAATAAAATCCAAAATTGACACCGTGAAAACTGTGGATTAGAATACTTTTAAGGCTCATCTTGGGATGTACTATGTTCCGTAGAAAAGATATCATATGAATAAAGTTTGATCAGAAAAAATAAGGAAGTTTAAAGGTTGCTTTCAAATGATGAAGCAACTTTTAAGGAAGTTATAGAAAAACTTATTAAATTGACTTTTCAGCAAATTGTGATATCTTTTGGGAGAAATAACTAGCAGGAGGTTCTGTATGAGTGAAAAGCAGATTGAATATTCGGTTTTTTGCATTGAAAATGTTGCAGAACGTCTTGGTAAGACCGGCTCTGAACTTTTTCAGATTCTCAATTCTTCAGGGCTGCTGCACTCATATATCATTCCGTCTTACGAAGCACTGCACACACAGAGAAAGGCATCAGCGATTTTCACTGTTTGAGTGACGCTTATCTTGCAAAAGAAATTCAGCTGGAACAGAAAAGAAATTAAACCTTGAATTGGTCTATCTGATTTCCTATCTTGTTGATTGCGGCGCGTACCGACGCGGTAATTGTGCTGAGAGACGCACCTGTCTCATTGATTTTCTTTGCGCCGACAGCCATTTCTTCCATACCGCTTTTCATTGTGTGAGTGTATTCCTGAAGTGATGTTACCTCGCTAAGAATCATCTTGTTGCCTTCGCTCATTTCGTTGGCGGCATTATGAACTTCGGAAGTACTGTTGTTCATGCTGTAAAGAGTATCGGTTATTTGTTTTGAACCAGCCTGCTGCTCTTCCATTGCACCTTTGATTTGAGTTATAAGTTCATCTGTAGCTTCAATCTGCTTGGAAACAGAAGAGAATTCTTGGTTTGATTCTGCCGAGGCTTGTACAACTCCCAAAATTGAATTTTGAATATTGTTGAGCTGCTCACCGATTGTTTTTGACTGTGTACTTGAAGTTTCGGAAAGCTTTCGGATTTCGTCCGCTACTACGGCAAAACCTTTTCCGGCTTCACCTGCATGAGCCGCTTCAATCGCGGCGTTCATCGCCAAAAGGTTAGTTTGTTCTGCTATTGAAGAAATAACGGAGTTTGCTTCCTGAAGCATTGCCGACTGTCGCTCGATGGTTTTAATCTGTTCATCTACAGCCTGCTGCTTTGCAATACCGTTTTGTGCATTGTTTTCAAGCGTTTTAAATGAATCAGCCATCTTATCGACAGTGCTGTTTACAGAATTAATGTTTCCAATCATTTCTTCTACAGCGGCGGAGGCCTGTGATACACCCGAGGCCTGACTCTTTATCATACGGTCTAGAGATTCTATATTTGAAGCAATCTGGTTTACCGCTGCGGCTGTCTGATCAACACTCGATGCCTGATTTACGATTTGTCCGTGCATACTTTCGATGTTGGCAATAATCTGTGTAATTGCAGATGCCGTATCCTGCGCTGCAACCGACATGTCTTCTCCGGCAACACCCAGCTCGTTCTTGGAAGATTTAACATCCGAAATGATGGATTGCAGTTTTTCAGTAAAGTTATTAAATCCCTGAACCACCTGTCCTATTTCGTTATTTGATTTTATTTCAATACGTTGGGTAAGGTCCGCATTTCCATGTGCAATACCGGTGATGGCATCTTCTACAACCTTAAGAGGCTTGAGCGAAATTGAAAGAACAAAAGCACCAAGAATAAGAACTATAATGGTTATAATGAGACCAAAAATTATTGCAGTTTCTGCTATCTTATTACCCAACGAGTCAACGATTTTTCCCGGAACTAGAAAGCCCATTCCCCATAGGGTACCTTTTATGCCTGAATAAACAAGAAGATCCTTTTTGCTTCCGGTATACGAAGCAATCCATTCATAACCGTTTTCACCGTCAACCATTCTACGCGAAATTTCTGCAAGGTCTTCGTGCCCTTCGCCTGGATTCGTGATAAAGTTTCCGTCGTCCGTAGCGGCAGGATGATAGATTACGTTTCCGTTATGATCGATTATAAACACCCAGATTCCGTCAGGAACTTTGATAGATTTTATAGGTTCAATCAAAACATCAACGTTGATAACCCCCGCGACTATGGCAAAGCGGTCTCCTCTTGCATTATTTACAGGTCTTGCAATATGAATAACCTTGTTTCCGGTTGTCTTGGAGATTACAGGATTATCAATATATTGTTCTGCTCCATTGAATAGTATTTCTTGTAAATAATCGCGTTCTGCAATATCAGTACGGGTTCCGTTATCATTATAAGAATATCCCTGGGCATCGGCAATCATGACATAATCGTATTCTTTTGCGCGGATTTGCGGATTGGCCTGAAGCCATCTTCCCACCAAATCAAAATTACCGGATTTCATTATATCGCTATTTACATAGGGATTCAGTTGTTTTGTGTATCCTTCCATCGTACGTTCAAGCGATTCTTTGATGGTATTTGTAAGCATGACATAGTTGTCTATATGATCTGTTCGAGAAACATTCTTGGCAAGCTCAGACAAAACTGTAACTTGAAGAACTGTAAGTGCTGTAATACCCAAACCAATCAGAACTATCAAATTGGCTATTAAACTACCACGCCGTTTTTTTGTTGCTTCAGCCATTCTGTACCTCGCTCATAACCTGAGATGTTTATTTTCTCCAATAAGTCTAAACCATACCAAAAAATAAATCAAGAATGAGAATCAAAAATGCCGGCATAAAGGTTTTATTATGAAAAAGCTTACATTTTTGCGATTTGATATATTTTTTTTGATTTTTGTTCTATTTATTTTGGGTGTTATCATCTATAATTACAAATTATAAAGGAGTAAGCCGATGGAAAAATCAAAAGTTTATTTTACGGATTTCAGAACAAACTATAACGGCATGAGTATGCCGGAAAAATTAAAGAAGCTTTGCCGCATGGCAGGTATTTCATCAATTGATATGCAGAACAAGTTCGTCGCCATAAAGATTCACTTCGGCGAACTTGGGAATGTCGCGTATCTCCGCCCGAACTATGCGAAAGCCGTTGCGGATGTAATAAAAGAATGCGGCGGTAAGCCATTCCTTACAGACTGTAACACGCTTTATCCCGGCTCCAGAAAAAACGCGTTGGAGCATTTGAGCTGCGCCCAGGAAAACGGCTTTAATGAAATTACGACAGGCTGCCATGTTCTTATTGCGGACGGCTTACGCGGCACGGATGACGTCATAGTGCCGGTTGAAGGCGGCGTATACTGCAAGGAAGCATATATCGGGCGGGCTGTTATGGACGCTGATATCGTTATTTCGCTCAATCACTTTAAGGGACATGAAGCAACCGGTTTTGGCGGCGCGCTCAAAAACCTTGGAATGGGCTGCGGCAGCCGTGCCGGTAAAATGCACCAGCACAACCACGGAAAGCCTGTCGTGGCACAGGAGCTTTGTAAAAACTGCAAACGTTGCGCAAAAGAATGCGGTTCGGACGCGATTTCTTATGACACGGGAAAAGCTGTTATAAACCAGGATATTTGCAAAGGATGCGGTCGATGCATCGGCGCGTGTTCGTTTGACGCAATTTACAACCCGAACGGCAATGCGAACGAAGTTCTTGGCTGCAAAATCGCCGAATACACAAAAGCAGTCGTTTACGGAAGGCCTAGCTTTCATATAAGCCTTGTTTGCGACATTTCGCCGAACTGCGACTGCCACGGTGAAAATGACGCGCCTATTCTGCCAGATGTAGGCATGTTCGCGTCTTTTGACCCGGTCGCGCTTGATCAGGCTTGCGTAGACGCGTGCCTTAAGTCTGCCCCGATGCCGAATTCCCAGCTTTCGGACAATCTTTCAAAGCCGGATTGGCATCATCATCACGACCACTTCCTTGATTCAAACCCGAATATCCGCTGGAAAGAAACGCTCGAACATGCCGAAAAAATCGGAATCGGCACGCGCCAGTACGAACTAGTCACGATGAAGTGATTGTGTGCCGCTCGGCGGCGAGCTGCGCGCGCGATGCGGAAACACGCGACACAGCTGGAGGAAAATTACCCTTTGTAAGCATCGTTGTGAACGCAGCCAATGGCTCTTCCCGACGGCTCGTCCATGTTTTTCCATGCGGCATCCCATTCAAGAGCCTTTGCTGTTGAACATGCGACACCTGCTTCGTGCGGAACAACTTTAGCCGCGCTGTCACTTGGGAAAAGCCGGCTGTAAATCTCGCGATAGTAGTATTCTTCTTTCGTTTTTGGCGGATTTACCGGGAAACGGTTTTCGCGGCGGGCGAACTCCGCATCGCTTACTTTTTCTTCCGTCATCTTTTTAAGCGTATCGATCCAGCTGTAACCAACACCATCACTGAACTGCTCTTTCTGACGCCAGACAATCTCTGCCGGAAGCATATCCTCGAACGCTTTGCGCAAAATCCACTTTTCAACGCGCTGCTTACAGCCCGCCTTGCCGCCGTCTGAATCCGGCAGCTTGATACTCATTTTGTCAGCGGGGTTCAGCCGCATCGCGATGTCGATAAACTCTTTGTCCAGGAACGGTACGCGCCCTTCGACACCCCACGCCATAAGGCTTTTGTTTGCACGAAGACAGTCGTACAAATGGAGCTTGCTCATCTTGCGGACAAGCTCCTCGTGGAATTCCTGGGCATTCGGTGCCTTGTGGAAATAAAGGTAACCGCCAAAAAGCTCGTCACTTCCTTCACCACTCAGGACCATCTTGATTCCCATTGATTTAATAACGCGGGCCAAAAGATACATCGGGGTAGAAGCCCTGACCGTCGTAATGTCGTATGTTTCAATGTGGTAAATCACGTCAGGCAGAGCATCCAGTGCTTCCTGAATTGTAAAATGAACCTCATGGTGAACCGTACCGATATAATCCGCAGCTTTTTGTGCCGCAATAAGATCCGGAGAACCTTCAAGACCTACGGCAAAACTGTGCAAACGTGGCCACCAGGCTGCTTCCTTGCTGTCTGTTTCGATTCTCTTTTTGGAAAACTTCTGTGTGACGGCTGCAATAATCGAACTGTCCAAACCACCGCTCAAAAGAACACCATAAGGAACGTCACTCATGAGCTGGGCCCTTACTGCTGACTCAAGGCCATTGCGGACTTTTTCTATGACACTGGGATTGATGATTTCTCCCTTTTCATCTGTGGCCTTTGGAGCATTCTTTACTGCATCAAAGCTTTCCCATTCCCTCTTGTACCAGCGGGTCGGCTTTTCATCCTTTGAATAAAAATAGTGTCCGTTGGGGAATTCTTCAATAGTCTGGCAGTCACCTTCCAGAGCCTTTAATTCGCTTGCAACATAATAGCGGCCGCTTTTATCCCAGCCCTGATACAAAGGAATTACACCGATTTCATCGCGGGCAATAAGGTACACGTCATTTTCGCTGTCGTAAAGTGCAAATGCAAAGATTCCCGAAAGCTGCTCTATCATTGCGGTAAAGTCACCGGACTCACGGAATTTTTTATATAGTGGAATGATAACCTCACAGTCGCTTCCCGTACGGAAATTATACTTTCCCTGGAACTGTGAACGTATTTCCTTGTGATTGTAGATTTCGCCGTTTGCCGCAAGAATGATTTTTTCATCATCACTTACAAGAGGCTGCTTTCCACTCAACGGGTCAACAATAGAAAGGCGCTCATGGCTCAGGATTGCATTATTGCCTGTATAAACACCGCTCCAGTCCGGACCACGGTGCCGGATTTTCTTTGACATGGCAAGAACCTGTGTCCTCAACTCTTCTTTTAGCCCCTCGTCAATTGGAGATGAACCGTTATGTAAATCAAATGCTCCAACAAATCCACACATAAAACATACCTCATAAAATCAAGCTGCATCTGGCCAAGGCATGACATTTCAAACCTTGGACTCGACGCGCAATAAAAAAGACGCCTCTCCCGCTGGAAAGACGTCTCTGTCAATTAGTTTAAAATACCACAAAACCGGGCTGTATGTCAATTACTCGTATGTACGCAAAATGTTCTCGGCAGTGGTAAGTCGGGTTTGCCTCAAGTCCATGCTCTGCTTTTCTATGTAATGCTGTGCCTGACTTTCCGTCATCTTTAACACTTGGATCAAAATCAGTTTTGCCCTGTCCACTATGCGGATTTCCTCGATTTTTTTCTGAAGCCTCTGATTTTCGTTTTCAAGTTTTTGCATGCGGAGACGGCTTGCTGTAATGAGTTTTGCCGCTTTATAGAAAAATTCCGGAGTTGTCGGCTTGGGAAGCACAAACACACCAAAATCTTCCACACGGGTACTGACCTCCATCTCTATGCTGTTGTCCACAATCAGGATGATTCCGGCAGTCGTTTTGTCGGCGGCTGTAATCGCAAGGTCATCCCCCTGTTCGTCAGGCAACGGTGAGTCGATTATGATAAGGTCAAAGTCTGATTCCGTGATGTAACGGCGTGCATGAGATCCATTCTGAGAAGCAAAAACCTGCCCGACACGTTCAAAACGCATAAAGTCAGAAATTATCCCCATCGTGGAGCTTGTATTACTGACAATCAATATATTGTCCATTTATAGCTCCCAGAACTCCGGATCTTTTGTCTCCCTCTTGGCCTGAATGTAAGAATCAATAGTTTCTTTTGGTAAAACCGATGCGACAAATTCAGATTTTTGCGTAATGTTAAGGGCTTCATCCAAAGTTGAAGGCAGTTTCTTAAGTTTTTTCAAGGCTTCTTTTGGGGCATTGAAAAGGTCAAGGTCCACGGCTTCCGGCAAAGGCATCTTTTTCTCCATGCCGTCAATTCCGGCGGCACACACCAATGCAAGGGCCAGATAAGGATTGCAACCAGGATCAGCAGAACGCAACTCAAAGCGAACGTTATCTCCGGAGGCAGCAGGAATGCGGATCAACTGGCTGCGGTTTTGCTTTGACCATGAGACATAGCTCGGGGCCTCAAAAGAACCCAGACGACGGTATGACTGTTCAAATGGATTAAGGAATGAAGTGATTTCGCCTATATGATTCAGGATTCCGGCAATAAAGGAACCTGCCTCGGGGGCATTGCCTGCAAGAAGGTTTTCTCCGTTCTTGTAAAGTGAAATATTGATGTGCAAACCGCTTCCCGCCTGATTTTCCAGAGGTTTGGGTGCAAAGGAGGCAAAAAGGCCGCTCTGTGACGCAATGGACCTTACGACGTTCTTGAAAGTTGAAACATTGTCGGCAGCTGTAACAATTGAGTCATAGCGGAAATCTATCTCATTCTGCCCCGGACCGCTTTCGTGATGGCTGGTTTCCGGTGTGATTCCCATCTGCTCAAGATTGAGTATGATCTCACGGCGGACGTTCTCTCCCTTGTCCATAGGTGCAAGATCACAGTAACCCGCCATGTCATGCGGAATATTTGTAGGTTGACCGTTTTCATCCAGCTTGAACAGATAAAATTCGCATTCAGTTCCCACCTTGATTTCGTAGCCCATTTCATCCAGCTTTTTGGCCTGTTCCTTTAGGATTGATCTCGTGTCACCCTTAAAGACAGTTCCGTCCGGATTTTTGATTGAACAGTACATTCTGGCAACACGCCCCCTCTGAGGCCTCCATGGTAGCACTGTCAAAGTTGAAGGATCAGGACAAATGAACAGGTCGCTTTCCCGAGCATTAAGGAATCCCTTTACGGCATTGGCATCAAAAGAAATGCCTTCCTTAAATGCCCCCTTTAAAACAGACGGCTGAACCGAAATGCTTTTTATTTCTCCAAAAATATCAGCGAAAAACAACTTGATGAATTTAACGTCATTCTCCGAGACATACTGCAAAACTTCTGAACTTGAATATTCCATTTTGTTCTCCTGGGCAGTTTATTCAACTGTAACTGACTTTGCAAGATTACGGGGTTTATCCGGGTCAATGCCGCGCTGAACAGAACAGTAATAGGCGAAAAGCTGGGCCGGAATTATGGCAAGCAGGGCACCAAAGGCATCTTCTGTTGCCGGAATGCGGAATATTTCCTTGGCGCATTTTTCAAATTCATTTCCCTGTGCGCTTGTTATCACATAAGTTGAACATCCGCGTGTAAGAACTTCCTCCAGATTGCTGGCAACCTTTTCGTAGAGTGCGGGTTCCGTGGCAATTCCCACAACAAGGGTGGTTCCGTCAACAAGGGCTATCGGACCATGCTTCAACTCTCCGGCCGCAAATGCCTCGCTGTGCATGTAACTGACTTCCTTGAGCTTAAGGGCACATTCCAGACTGGTTGCGCTGTCGGAAAGACGGCCAATGTAGAAGACCTTTTCCTTGTTGAAGTTGCGGGAAACGAATTTCTGTATTTCCCCCTGATTGTCCAGAATCTGCTGAACCTTTTGAGGAATTGCTGAAAGCTCCTCAAGCAGGCGGCGGTACTCTCCGTCATCCAAAAGCCCCCTTGCCCTGGCGCTTTTTAAAGCCAGCATAAAGAGGCACATGAGCTGGGTTGTATATGCTTTTGTTGAGGCAACGGCTATCTCCGGACCTGCGGCGGTATAAATCACGTCATCGGCTTCCCGGCTTGCAGTTGAACCCACCGAATTTGTAATGGCAATCACCCTGAGTCCCTGGGATTTGGCTAGGCGCAAGGCTTCAAGGGTATCGGCTGTTTCTCCAGACTGGCTTATTACGATAAAGATGTCATCCTTGTTGAGTGTGGGGAGACGGTAGCGGAATTCCGAGGCGACATCCACAACCACAGGGATGCGGGCGTATTTTTCAAACACGTAGCGGGCAACCACACCGGCATGATAGGCAGTACCGCAGGCAGTAATCACTATGCGTCTGGCATTCTTCCAGTCCTGATCGGTAAGCTTAAGCTCTTCAAACTGAACGTCAAGCGGCTTTCCGTTTGATTCAATCACGTGCGGGCGGAAGGTATCTGTAAGTGCCTTGGGCTGCTCGTAGATTTCCTTTATCATAAAGTGGGCATATCCGCCTTTTTCTGCGCTGGACATGTCCCATTCAACATGATATGGCTCCTTTATGACCTTGTTGCCGTCCTCGTCAAACAAATCAACATGGTCTGCATAGATGACGGCCACCTGCTTCTGGTCAAGGAAGTAAACCTCACGCGTGTGCTCAAGAACTGCCGGAACATCGCTTGCAATAAAGTTTTCTCCCTCTCCAAGACCTACGATAAGGGGGCTTTCCTTTCTGGCGGCTATGATTCTGTCGGGATAGTCTTTGCAGAGTACTCCCAGGGCATAGCTTCCTTCAATTCTGTGCAGGGCATTCAAGACGGATTCAAAAATGTCACCGCTCTGCTCGTAAAAATAGTTGATCAGGTGGGCCACAACCTCTGTGTCAGTCTGGCTCCTGAAGACAACACCCTGTTCCTGCAGCCATGCCTTTAGCTTTACGTAGTTTTCTATGATTCCGTTATGAACGATTGCTATTGTTCCGCTTACGTTTGTATGGGGATGGGCGTTGACATCGCTCGGTTCACCGTGAGTCGCCCATCTGGTGTGTCCGATTCCCATGCTTCCGCGGATGATGTGAGTAACAAGATGCTCCTCAAGGACTTTCAGGGCACCCTTGACCTTTTCCACAACTATGTCCTGGCCGTCAAAAACAGCAATACCCGCGCTGTCATATCCGCGATATTCAAGCTTCTTTAACGCATTGACCAAAATCGGTGTGGCATTTTTTTCGCCAACATAACCAACTATTCCACACATAAAAATCTCCAAATTATATTCTTGCTATAAATATATATAAATTACACGATGGAAGAAAGAATATCAATAACCCCCGCATCGTAAAATTTCTTCTTTTTGCGCAGATCATCGATGGCTTTTTTAGGGCTCAGCTTGTGGTGATAGGTTCGCTCGGAAATCAAGGATGAATAACTTTCGGTAACATGGATAATCTTGGCCAAAAGCGGTATGTCCTTGCTTGTAAGGGATTCCGGGTAGCCCGATCCGTCCTCGTTTTCGTGGTGGAACATGCATGCCTGGGCAAACACCGCCTGAATGTCTTCCGCACACGAAGGCAAATAATCCGGAAACTGCATGACATGGCGGGTCAAATTCTTCTTTTCCCTGGCACTAAGGATTTCCACCCTAAAAAGATCCGCATCCAGATCCAAAAATCCCGCATCATAGACCAGGCCTGCCAAAAGGTAAATAATCGCCTGCTCTTTTGGGACCTCCAGCGCAACGGAAATCCTGTAGGTCAGCGCGGCAACAACCACAGAATTGTGCCGTCTGTGGGTATGTCTGTCTATCGTTTTCCCCAGAATCACACAATCGTCAATCAGCTTGTCCCATTCAGTTGCATCCGAAAGCAAATGGGCCTCATCAATGTATTTTTCCAGTTGAATGTAGTATTTCCTGAACGAGCGGTTGTAAAGCATCCTGCGGATAACGGTAAACGCTATTACAGCCAGAATCACGACATTCAGCGCAATAATCACAAGCCGAATCAAGCGCATCAAATTCTGACCGCCATCATCCTGAGCCGCAAACAGGTCCTTTATGGAAATAATTGAGTCACCCACACCATGGGCAAAGTTTTCAAGAGAATCATCCCCCTGCCCTTCCTGGGCCACCAGCATAAAGGGAAAAGCAAACAGAGTAAACAGAAAATAAAGCTTCTTTTTGACGTCGGAAATCATTCAAGTTGATTTTATCACGTCAGCGAGGGGAATTCAATTGGTGTTATGTGATGCCAATCCTGCCGCCTTATCAAATATTTTTTCCATGTATTGGGCTTCTCCTTCGCTTAGGGCTGCACGGGACAAAATGTCACGCCAGAATTTTTCCATCTCGGGGCGTCCTGTAACAGAAAAAAAACCGATGCGCTTAAGGTCATCGCCGATTTTTGTCACTGTCTTGTCCAGACGTTCAAGTGTAATGGGTGTGGAACCTGCACTCCTCTTCTTTTCCTGCCTGAACAAATGATAGCACATTATCTGAACCGCATGGCTCAAGTTAAGGCTTGCAAAACTGTCGCTGGAAGGTATCGTTATTCCGTCGGTACATTCATCAATTTCACCGTCGGTTAGTCCGGTCCTTTCGTTTCCAAATACCAGGGCAACTTTTCCGCCTGCATCCGTCACGTCACTTGCCCTCTGAGCATATTCCTCTGGCAAAAGAAGCTTGCCCCGTTTTTTACCGCGTCGGCGTGTTGTTCCTGCCACGGTCGTACAGTCAGCGGTTGCCTGTGTAATTGAATCAAAAAACTGTGCATTATCCCAGATGGGGAAAGAATGAATTGCAAGGATCCTTACCCTTTCGTCGTCGTAATCCTCGCGCTTTCCTACAATGCGGAGTGTTGAAATATCATTGTTTGCCATTGCCCTGCACACAGCACCGATATTCCGGCTTTCTTCAGGACGGCATAAAACTATTACAATTTGACTCAGATTCATGGTTCAACTATACCTTTTTTTGTGTTTTTAGGCTACAATACCCGCATGCAGGATTTTGTTTTTAAGGATAAAAAGGCCCTCATCATCGGGGGTACAGGAAGCATAGGCCTTTCGCTTGCCGTTCAACTGAATGAGCTTGGTTCATCTGTCACCGTGACAGGCCGTAATCCGCCGCGTAAAATGACTAATAAGCTGAATTTCATTCAACTTGATTTTGAAAAGGACGGTATTGAGTGTCTTGAAAAGGAACCCCTGCTTTCCGCACTGTCTGAATGTGACATCCTGTCTGTCACCTATGGGCCCTTTGTTCAAAAAGCGTTGCACCAGACATCAAGCGCCGAATGGAAAAAACTTGTCCTGCACGACCTTGCGCTTCCCGGACTTGCATTAAGCCTTGCACTTCCCGGAATGATGGAACGCAACTTTGGTCGAATCCTTTTCTTTGGTGGAACACGCACCGACCAGATCCGTTCATATAAAACAAATGCCGTCTATGCAGCAGCAAAGACAGCACTCGATGTAATAGTAAAATCAACGGCCGAGCATTATGCCCAGTACGGTATCACTTGCAACGCAATATGTCCCGGTTTTACAAGAAACGCACCGTCACCGGAATATCTCATGCCAGAAAGTGAAATAACAAACAAGGCCGTCGGACTCTTTTTGTCTCAGGAATCAAACGGCCAGATTATAAGGGTTGATAAAGGCTGGGAACCGAACTAAGGATACAGTTCAGGGATCAGATTATTTTCTGTGCTCATCCACAAACTGAGCGATTCTGTCCAGCGCGATTCTGATCTTTTCTATTGAAGTTGCATAACAGCACCTGATATGGCCTGCACCCGCATCTCCAAAGGCTGTACCCGGAACAACCGCAACATTGTGCTTCTTGAACAATTCGGTGGCAAAATCTTCCGCACTAAGGCCTGTGGAACTGATGTCAGGGAACATGTAGAAAGCGCCCGTCGGCTCAGGAACAGTTAGTCCCATGTCCAGGAATGCCTTGTACATGAGGTTGCGCCTCTGCTGATACGAAATCCTCATCTTTTCAACTTCATTCCATCCGTTCTTGAGGCCTTCCAATGCTGCATACTGGCTCATTATAGGGGCACAGATTGTATTGTACTGATGCAGTTTTACGATTTGAGCCATCAGGTCTTCGGGGGCGGCAATCCAACCGATTCTCCATCCGGTCATGGCAAAACTCTTGCTGAAACCGTTCAATATGATTGTGTAATCCTTCATGTCGGGGAATGAACCGATTGAAGTGTGCTTGTTGTCGTCGTAAACCAGCTCACAGTAGATTTCGTCGGCAATGCACCAGATCTGATTCTTCTTTGCAATCTCGGCGATTTTCTGTAGCTCGCTTTTTGGTATCATGGTTCCGGTCGGGTTTGAAGGAGAACAAAACATGATGGCCTTGGTCTTTGGCGTCAAAAGGCTCTGGAACTGTTCGGCGGTGGGATAAAATCCGTTTACGCTCGTGTCCAGCCTTACGATTTTTGCTCCGGTCAAATGTGCAAGCGGAACATAGTTTACGTAGCACGGCTCGCAGACAATAAGCTCGTCACCCGGATTCAATATTGCACGCAGTACGGCATCCACACCCTCGGAAGCTCCCACGGTAATGAGGATTTCCTTGGCGGGATTGTAGTACATGCCCTGTCCTTCCATGTATTTTGCAATTTCCTCACGAAGCTCCAAAAGTCCCCAGTTGCTGGTATAGCTTGTGTGTCCCTGTTCAAGATGATAGAACGCTTCTTCACGCATGAGCCATGGGGTCGGGAAATCAGGTTCACCTACAGAGAGGGAAATTACATCATCATGTCCGATGAGCATTTCAAAAAATTTACGGATTCCACTTGGAGGTGTCTCCAGCATGGAACGGCTGAATCTATCTTCTCGAGTATTCATTAGGCAATTACTCCTTGGCGGCGGTCAGTTGATTTTTCAACATAGATGATGTCGTTTTCCTTGTATGTCTTTAACAGGAAATGTGTCTTGGTTGAACGTACTCCGGCGAGTGTGGAAAGCTTGCGTGCAACAAACAGTGCCACATCCTGCAGGGTTTCTCCTTCGATTACAACCTTAAGGTCATAGCCTCCGCTCATAAGATACAGCGACTTGACCTGCGGGAAACGGTAGATGCGGTCTGCGATTCCGTCAAAGCCATGTTCACGCTCAGGGGCAACTTGAATTTCTATTTCCGCACGGACCTTTGCCTTTGTGTTGATGTCCTTTTCCGGATTGATGATGGCCGCATACTTCATGATTACCCCATCATTTTCCAGCTGCTGAATGATTGATTTAACTTCGTCCACAGACTTTTTTGTCATGGCAGAAATGTCTTCCACAGAAAGACGGGCATTATCCCGCAACAGATTCAAGATTTCCTCTGAGCTGTCCATAAAAATACCTCAATATAAAATACTTAAAAAAACACTGAATATGTCATTGCCGGACATGATCCGGCAATCTATATATATGTATTACTGCATTATAGATTATCGGGTCACGCCCGATAATGACATTGTCCAGCAATTTCTTAGACTATTACACCCTTGGTAGAAGGAATGGTTCCCTTACGGCGTGGGTCGATTTCCACAGCAGAACTGATTGCACGAGATGCCGCCTTGAACAAACCTTCCATCTTGTGGTGGTCTGACCTTCCGCGTATCGTGTCCAGGTGAAGGTTGCATTTTGCTCCGGAAACGAATCCCTGCCAGAAATCCTCAAAGCAGTCCGTCTGGAAACTTGCCTGTTCCCCGTCCTGTCCGATTGAAACAAGCGGAATGCCAGTAAGCTTTGCATCGCACACCAGAAATGAGCGGCCACCAAAATCAACGCTGGCCTGCAAAAGGCTTTCGTCCATCGGATAAATGAAACATCCGGCACGACGAATGCCCGCACAGTCACCCAATGCCTTGGCAAAACACATGCCCAAAGAGATTCCGGTGTCTTCTATTAGATGGTGCTGATCCACTTCAAGATCACCCTTCAGCTCGCCCTTCAAGTCGAACAAACCGTGCTTGCAGAACGCCTGAAGCATGTGGTCAAAGAAACCGATTGGATTCTTGACATCACAGTTACCGCTGCCGTCAAGATTCAGCGTAAGAGTAATCTGTGTTTCCTTTGTGTTGCGTTCAACTGTCGCTATCCTGTCCATGATTCATTCCTCGATTTTTTCAAATCATCACTTTGCGGAGTTCATATTCAACAATATCCGTGGCACCCAAAGACTGGAGCTTGGGAAGCAGGGTCGGAACATCGCTCTTTTTTACCGCTATCTTTATGGCATAACCGTTTCCACCAAACAGCGGACTGACTGTAGGACTGCGCATGGAAGGCAATCCCTTTACCAGTGACTCGAATTTATCTTCGGCAACATTCATCTCCAGCATCACACGGTTTCTTGCATCCAGTACAGTCTGGAACAGCATCTTGAGTTCCATTATCTTCTGTTTTTTTGCAGGATTAGCCATGGCCTCCTTGCTTGCGTACATCCTTGTGGAAGATTCCATCAGGGTATCCACAATCTTGAGGTGGTTGGCGCGCAATGATGAACCTGTGCTTGTGTTGTCTATCAGAATCTGGGCAATGCTGTCCTTGTTGTCCTGAACGAATCCTTCGCTTGTACCCCATGTGCGGAAAAGTGTTCCCTGTATTTTCTTTTCCTGAACCCACTTGGCGCTCAAAGTCTGATACTCGGTAGCAATCGTCACGGGCTTTTTTAACAGGGCATCGTAATCAACCGTATCAGGAATGGCGGCAACAATGCGCACCGGATCAAAGCCCAGATCCATGATTTCTTCCACCTGATCCTGGACGCCGTTTTCGTAAACCCAGTCCTTTCCTGAAAAACCAAGGTCTGCACGTCCGTTAGCAAGCAGGTTACTGACAATCTGAGGCTTTACCACCTGAAACGCCAGGTCCTCCTGATTTGTAATCGGGAAATATGTCCTGTCGGGCAGATAAATTGAAATGCCCACATCGCTCAAAAGTTCATAAACTGACTCATAAATCCGGCCCTTAGCCAGCAAAATCTTAAGTTCTTCCATAATATGTAATCATACAGGAAAAAAGCATGTTCTTCAATCACCTTGAGGAAATCAAGAGTTCCACTGTGGAAGTAGACAGAATTTTCCTGAAGAAAACTTTGCCTTTATTTTTCCCTAATGGCTATTCTTTTCTTGTATCTTTTCAAAAATGTGGTATAATTACTATATATATGGAGAGTTTTTAAACTGGCTTAAGAATTTTTACATCTAGGAAAAGGTTATTATGGCGAAAAAGGGAAAAATTAGATTTACTCTGGCAGTCAAACTCTTGACTCTGTTTTTGACGGTATTTATTGTAGCTAACATCGTTTATGCCATTGTGGTCGATTTGAGAGCCACCGAAGGTATGAAGGAAGGTGTTCACGCCCAAATGGAATCCATTTCATCTGACATCGTCCACCAGATTCAGGCGATTAATGAAAAGCACTTTCAGACCCTGCATTCAATTGCTGAGCTTGCGATGATTAAGGACGAAAATGTATCGCTCAAGGACAAGCAGACGGAAATCGTAAAGGTTGTTTCCGCCATCAGCGACAACTGTATCGACATGGCCTTTTATGATGCGGAGGGAAACGCCCTTCTTGCCGACGGAAGAATGATTAACTTTGCCAACCGTCCCTACTTCCAGGAGGCCTTTGCTGGAAAGGATTTTGTTTCGGATCCAAAATTCAGTACGGTAACAAACAGCGTCCTGCAGCACTACAGCGTACCGGTTTACAACGAAAATAAAAAGGCTATCGGAACGGTAGTTATGGTCGTCGAGGGAAACACTATCCTCAGTACCATTGAAAAGATTGACTTGGGTGGCGGCATGCATCCTTCCGTGCTCAATTATGTTGAAAAGACTACGATTGCAAACGTAAATGCCGGAACTGACGAAACTACAGAGGGTGAAAGCGGAGAGGAACTGGACGAAACCCAGGGACTTGGCCTCGTGCTTAACAACATCTTTGAGGGTAAGGAAGACGTTCAGGATTTTGTGGACCCCAACATCAAGGCCCACCTCATAGCCGCATATAAAAAGGTCCCGAACACCAACTGGACTGTTTTTGCCGTGGCCCCCTACGACATTTACTTTGCATCAGTTGACAGCTTGCAGAATCATCTTATAATCACCAATATCATAACAATACTCATTGCGGTCATCATCATAGCCATTCTCGTTCAGCTTTTGATCAGGCCGCTCAAGACGGTAAAGAAGTCCATCGAAAAGATTGCAAGCGGAAACGCAGACCTTACCCAGCGCATCCCTGAGGCGACAAACGATGAGATCGGTGACGTGGTTAAGGGTTTCAACTCCTTTGTAGAAAAGCTGCAGGGCATAGTGACCAACCTTCAAAACTCAAAGAACAGCCTTATCTCGGTTGACCATGACCTTCAGGCTAGAACCAAGGATACTTCAACTTCCATCGGAGAAATCATTTCCAATATCGATGGAGTGAACAGCCAGATTGCATCCCAGTCCGATTCAGTAAATGAAACTGCCGGCGCCGTTAACGAAATCAGCTCAAACATTGAGTCTCTTGAAAAGATGATTCAGTCCCAGGTATCTTCCGTGTCACAGGCCTCTTCCTCTGTCGAGCAGATGATCGGCAACATCAATTCCGTAAACAGTTCTGTCGGTAAGATGATTACTTCGTTTACGACGCTTCAAAAGCATTCAAACGAAGGCTTTGACACCCAGAGCAAGGCTAACGAAAAAATCATGCGCATTGACGAGCAGTCCAAGATGCTTCAGGATGCAAACACTGCCATTGCAAACATTGCGGAGCAGACGAACCTTCTTGCCATGAACGCCGCCATTGAAGCTGCCCATGCAGGTGAGGCCGGTAAAGGATTTGCGGTTGTCGCAGATGAGATCAGAAAGCTTTCGGAAACATCCACAAACCAGTCCAAGTCAATCGGCGCTGAGCTTCAGGTCATTCAGGAGACGATACGGGACGTTGTTGCGGTATCAAGCGACATCAACACGGCATTTTCCGCAATCAACAGCAGCATAACGGAGACAAGCCATATCATCGAGCAGATTAAGGCCGCAATGGAAGAGCAGCAGGTCGGTTCAAAGCAGATTATCGACGCCCTTCAGTCCATGAACGATTCCACTGCGGAAGTCCACACCGCCTCCGGTGAGATGACAGAGGGCAACAAGCACATTCTTGCAGAGATTCACAAGCTGCAGGATTCAACAGACAGCGTAAGGGACAGCATTGAAAAAATGCACAGCGGTGCCGTCAAGATTAATGAGACCGGTTCCCTGCTGTCTGATATTTCAGGTAAGATGGCAGACAACATCAGAAAGATTGGAACGGAAATAGACCTGTTCAAAATCTAGCTGATTGCTGCGCATCAATAAAAAAACATCTCATTATTCGAAAAGGAGTTTTTATGAGTTCAAATCGTAATTCGTTTTCCAGCTCACTGGGATTCATCCTGGCGGCGGCTGGTAGTGCGGTCGGATTGGGCAACATCTGGCGCTTTCCCTATCTGGCGGCAAAAGATGGCGGCGGTCTATTCCTTGTAGTCTACATCGTCCTTGCATTGACATTCGGCTTTACCCTGCTTTTTTCTGAAATTGCAATCGGACGCAAGACAAAGCAGAGTTCCCTTACTGCCTACGGTAAGCTGAACAAGGGCTTCGGCTGGCTGGGCGGTTTTTCTGTCATAGTTCCGTTTTTGATTCTTCCCTATTACTGCATCATCGGCGGTTGGGTCTTGAAATATGCCGTTGCATTCATCAGCGGTCAGGGAATAGCGGCTGCGGGTGACGGTTATTTCGGTTCCTTCATCACAAGCAAGCTTCCACCCATCATTTTTGACGTGATTTTCCTTGCGGCCACTGCATTTGTAGTTTTCCGTGGAGTAAACAAGGGAATCGAGGCTCTTTCAAAAATCCTCATGCCGATTCTCTTTATACTTGTCATTGGAATCGCCATCTTCTCCGTTACAATCAACAGCCCGGAAACAGGACGCAGCGGTCTTGAGGGACTCAAGCTTTATTTCGTTCCGTCAGTTGAAGGCCTTACCGCAAAGAAATTCCTTGTGGTCGTGATGGATGCCATGGGTCAGCTCTTCTACAGCATCAGCGTTGCAATGGGCATCATGGTAACTTACGGTTCATACTGCAAGGACAATGAAAACATGATCAGGTCCGTCAACAGAATCGAATTCTTTGACACAATCGTTGCAATTCTTGCCGGTGTAATGATCATTCCTGCCGTCTACGTCTTTATGGGCAAAGAGGGAATGACAGGTGGTCCGGGCCTCATGTTCGTTGCAATTCCAAAGGTCTTCCAGCAGATGGGAGGAATAGGTCAGGTCATCGGAGCCATCTTCTTTATCATGGTTCTGTTTGCCGCACTCACAAGTTCAATCTCTGTTCTGGAAGCGGTAGTCGCAGGCATCATGGACAAGTTTGGTGTAAGCCGAAAGAAGGCCACCGTCATCGAGACAGTCATCGCACTTGCAATCGGAATCATAATCTGCTTCGGTTACAATTACTTCTATTTTGAGATTACACTGCCAAACGGAGCAGCCGCACAGATTCTGGATATTGTTGACTACATTTCAAACAACATCCTCATGCCGGTTGTTGCAATCGGAACATGTATCCTCATCGGTTGGGTGGTAAAACCAAAGACCGCAATCGAAGAAGCCACAAAGAACGGCGAGACATTTGCAAGAAAATGGCTTTACATCATCATGGTAAAAGTCGTAGCCCCAGTACTTCTTGCAGTACTCCTCCTCGGTTCATTCGGCATAATCTAATTCATTCAAATGGGGAAAGGTCGTCTGGCTTTTCCCCTTTTTAAATTTTATCTACAGCTTATATAGTATTGAGATTCCGGATCAAGTCCGGAATGACAGCACTTGATCTGCAATCTTGTTAAACTTTTCTATAGGAAAATCCACCTTTACCGTAACATCTCCATCCATCGAGGGAACCATATTTGTGGGGTCATCTTCATCCGTATGCTTGAAGTAACCGGTTATGTCGCTCTTATAATCCTTTACATTGTATACGTAGCCCTTATAGGGATTGCCGCCTATCTCGTAGGTAATTTCCACCGTACCGAAGCCAGCCGCCTTTTGGTCATAAAGCTGAACGTCATATTCAACTTTTACCGTATCCGCATCGGCCACGAAGTTTAAAAGCCTGATTTTGGCTCCGTAACTTTCTTCGAGTTCATGGACTATATTCAGAACCGGTTTGATTTCATTGTTCCCTGCAAAGAGATACAGCTCACCTTCGTATTTACGGTATTTGGAAACACCGACGGCATCAGGATCATCAACAAACGAATATTTCGCCGACACACCATACTTTAGTCCCTTTGCCTTTTCCAAAGTAAAATGATCAAGTGAAAACTCCGCCTGTTTTTGTGACCGGTAAATGGCGGTTATAGTGTTATTATTGAAGTTTAATAAATATCCCTCTTCTGTCATCTCCGATGCTTTTAACGTTTCTAGTATTAATGGCACATCAGATTCACGGATATATAGATCTGAAATACTATAATCACCGTAAATATAATGCTTGGATCCATCTGATATAACCCAATAGACATTTCTTTCATAGACTTCGTTTTCAAGATAAATCACTTGATTATCTTTTATATAACCTATGACTGTCTCAAATGATATGAATGAATAATTATAATAGTTATCATTATTTAAACCTTTAACTCTAGTTTTTTCTCCTTGTTTAGAATCTGTGAAATCTGCCTCATCTTTTGTAATATATATGACGTTTGTATATTTTCTTGGCAGACCTTCACAAGAGTTATCAAAATAGAAATCTGTATCTATAGTACCTTTCAATTCTTTACACTGGATAGCCGATCGTGTTTTTCGATAATCTTTTATGAACTCAATTAAGCTTTTGTTCAAATCATCATCAACTTTTATTGCATCATCGGTAAAAGTTTTTTGCAATGATTCTTTCGTTTTATGAGTCTTAGCCCTTGCAAGCAAACTTTCAATTTCAGAATCGCGATCTATATCTGGGTTATCTTCTGCAGGATAAAAGTCCTCGTCTATTGGTTCAATTTCCTGTTCACTTGAACCTGTTTGCCCAACATCCACTTTAACAGTTGATTCAGAATTTTGATTTTCCAATTCCGCTTGAACCAAACCATCTGATTGATTTGTTGCAGATTCATTTTTGTTGCAGGCAAACGCGATAAATAAAAGCGACATCAATAGAATGGAATATAATGTGTTTTTCATTGGTTTTTCCACCTAACTTTTTTTAGACTCAATTTATATATTCAGTATGAACAGAGTTTCCATCTCGATAAATAGTATACTCTAATTCACTATCACAGTAAACAGAAAAAACATGCTTGTCTTTGCGTTCATAATTCACGGTATAGGTTTTATCCTCATTGATTCCATATGCAATGGTAATAACTGCCTTTTTATCGCTTTCCTTTTGCAGGTCTAGGGCATATTTCAAATATGTCTTTGGATTTTTTAATTCCTCTGCATAAAGATTCTCCAGGCTTTTGGGCACTTCTCCATATCTTTCGCTGTATTCCATTGCAAGCATGCAAATTGAATCTATTACCCTACCCGGCAGAGTATATTCAGCAAGAAAACTGTGGCTCTTATAATATTCATCACATTCCTCTACAATGAATGAACCATCATACTCCGCAGCTTCTTGTGATTGCACATGGTTTTCCATTGGTTCTTCTTTTGCCAGTGATTCCATTTTACCGGTGTCTTTTGTCTCAGATAATCTTGAAACAGTTTGAGATTTATTGCTACAACCAGAAAAGAGGAAGAATATAAAAACTAAAAGACAATAGAAATTGATTTTTCTTTTCACATTTCCCCTCACTTTTTTATCCTTACTCCATTCTGTTGTTTTGTCTCCAGTTCTATTGAGAATCTATATGGTCAAATTCTAGAAATAATAAACCGCATTCTGGAGTGCTGGTCAAATAAAAACACCTATCCTGACAATTATAGAAGGAAGTATTATACACTGGATAAGCCACACCAATAAGATCTGTTTCTGCAATATTATACTCATGGAACCAAAAGAGAATAATCTTAAAACACATTTTTAAAAAGTATCTATGATTAAAACTGAAACGAATGTAATCCTTGTCGATGTGGAAACTATCCGAATCGAATAAATAGACATCAATATCACCAAGCAACAATTTTTTTTGAAAGACATCGATATTTTCGTCATATTTGAATCCAAGCTTTTCAAAATCCCTAAAGGCTGCATCTCTGCTGGTTAAATCATAATCAAAAAAACATATTTGTTTAAGCGAATGAATTTCACAAATAAACAACAAAGATACCAAAACCAAAAATATTCCTAAAGTCATCCCTATAATCTTAGTAATACTTTTTTTCTTCATACTCACATCCTGTCAAAATCCCAACTTCTGAACGACATGCCATAAAACTCTTAATCAATAGTAAATTTATACTATTAGAGTTTTTTTGTCCACATAAAACGAGCCCGCTTCGCCCTATTTCTTTTTTTATAATACTTTATCAAATACTAGTCCAATATCATTGACAAAGCAAAACGCCTGCCTTATCATATATCCAAAAGGTGAAACACAAAACGTGAGGTAGAAAAAATGTTCAAAAGAAAAGTAGTCAAGTTTGAAATCCCGGATGATGCCCGTGAGCTGACCGACGAGGAATTGTTTCTGGTCAATGGGGGATCTGAAAGAAGAGAGAACTCCCATGAGGGTGTGGCAGGAGCTAATGTTGGTGATACAATCCAGAGAAATGATGGTACGATTGTAACGCTTAATCAGGGCGATATTGACTATGCAAGGAAACAGCTTGGAATTAATGGTGGTGGGTCAGGTTCATCCGGAGGCAGCTCAGGCTCATCAGGTTCTGGAAGCGGATCAGGTTCGTCTGGAGGCAGTTCTGGATCAGGTTCAAGTGGCTCTTCTGCCGATACAACACCTTCGGTTGACTTAAAGAAGAAAGCCCAGGCAGACCACAAGAAAAACACTGAGCTCATGGACGGTTGGTATGGCAACAGTGCTATTAGCCATATTGAAAAAAGCAAGAATCAGATGCTTACTGGCAACAAGATTGAGGGAGAAACGATAAATGGGGAAAATGCCGGTAATCTTACAGACCGAGGATATCCAAGCAGTATGGATCCAAACCCTGGGATTTTTGTTGCCAAGGAAAATGAAAAAGACGAAATTGCATTAAGCAAAATTCAAGAAAGTATTAAACAGAATGAAGATTATAAGTATAACCAAAATGGTAATCAATTTGAGTGTGATAACTGGGTAGAAGAGGTCATTAATGATGCGGGGTATGATTCAACAGAATATTTGCTAGCCGGTAATTCATATAAATATGCATGTATAAAACATATAGAAGAAGCTAAAAAAGCTGATTCTGGATTCACGACAACAGTTCCTTCATTGGATGGTGCTTATGTTGTTTTTATGGGCGATGGTACTTATCATGAAGGCATCAAAAAAGGACAGCATGCACCTGAGCATTGTGGATTATTGATAATTAATGATGGCAAGATGACCGTGTGGGATAACTCTAGTTGCAATTCAAACGGAGGCGTAGAGCCGACATCTGTTTATTCTTTAACAGAAACAAAACTCAGTGCTTTTACATTGTATGAATCTTTTTATTTTAAAAGAATACAATAATTTTCTTGAGAGGAAATTTATGCCTATAAAAGAAAGTATTCTTGTTTCAAATTGGATTATGAAAAAGTATCGTTTTATTCATATCGCATTGTTATCTTTGCTGGTTTTATTGTCATTTGTTTCTTGCCAAGGAAATAAAACAGGTATAGGTGAAAAAACAAAAAACAATGAAATTAACAAGGTAAAAGAAGTTTCACAAGAGAACACAAATGATCATAAATCTTTTTTTTCTGCAGATACTTTTTCTCCATTTATGCTTTCTTGGAAATATGGGTTGTTAGACAAAAATCTTAATATTCAAATGGATCCAAACTATTTAACTGTTAAAGTCTATGATTATTGCGTAGTAAGAAAAACTATAAACAATGAATACACAGTTTACGATTCCAAACTCAATGAGCTATATAATTCACCAAACATATCTTTTGTCGATATAGTATCTGAAAAATACTGCCAATTGTGGATAAAAGACCAACTTAACTCTTATGTTTTATTAAATCTGTTTGATGGTGAAAGCAAAATCTTCAATGATTATGATAGGTTGGTTCCTGATAATCTAGAAAATGAAAAATACTATGCATCAAGTTCTTTATCGGCATTTGTAAACAAGGATTTTACCACAGAAGCATTCCCAAGTATTAGGTTTGGGGGTGGAGGTTATCCATTTCGGGAAGGGAAAGCCGTTGTTTATTGTTATAATTACATTTATGATCCTCCTTATTCGGTTATAAATGAAAAAGGGGAACAAATTATTACAGGAATAAGTGAAGTTGGAAAATACTTTACTGAAGGCCTTCTTCCTGTAATCATGCAAGATGGTAAGTCTGGTTATATCGATGAAAACGGAAAATTTGAAATTGATTGTGATTTTAATGTATTCTATAAAGGTCCCAAGGATGGACCGAGGCTTGAATACCTTTTTTATGATGGTATAGCTGTTGTAAACAAAAAAGAAGAAGGGAAATACCAATGGTTTTTGCTTGATCGAACAAAGACTTTTACAAAAATAAATGAAAAATATGAACCACTAGGTTATGAATTCAAAGAAGGTTATCTAGTATTAAAAACCACAGACAAAGAAAATGTAAAATATATATTCATCAACAAAAAGGCAGAACAAGTATTTAACACTACATTTGACTATGCAGATAACTTTGTAAACGGATATGCAGTTGTGGTTTACAACGATGAAGATGCCATATTAGATAAAGAAGGTAACATATATCTTTCCAAGGATTTACTAAATGGCAGTAAAAAACCTTTTGTAAACCTGATGAAAAAATAAATACTAGCAAAAAAGTGAGGTAAACTATGTTATCAAAAAGAAAGTACAGGCCATTTGAAATCCCGGATGATGCCCGCGAGCTGACCGATGAGGAATTGCTTTTGGTCAATGGGGGCGGAGCCATGACTTCCCAACATCAGGCTGAAATATCAGAAGCCTATAAGACCGGCAACCAAGAAAAAGTTGCTGAAATAATGTCGTATTACCAGAACAGCGGGTCTTCATCTTCAAACAATTCTTCCTCAACGAGTTCCTCCAACAATTCGACACGCTCTTCCTCAACACAGTCAAACGGTTCAGGATCCGGCAGCAGTTCGTCCAGCTCAAGTTCATCCAGCAGCAGGTCTTCCAGTTCAAGCAGCTCTTCTTCAAGCTCTTCCAGTTCAAGCAGTTCATCCTCAACAAGTTCAACACCTTCCGTTGACTTAAAGAAGAAGTCTTTGAATGACCTAAAGAGGGACCTTGAGATTAGGAAGAAGATGTTCCAAGAAAACAAAGATTCTCTCACTTCATCATCAGCAAATAATGGCCTGTCGCACTTTTACAGCCCAATTTACAAGGAAAAGGCCGATAAACTTCGTAGAACTCAGGGTATAACTGGGAACAGGATTGAAGGAAAAGAAATTAAAGGCTGGCGCAACAACGGAGACGGAACACATACTGTAATTTCAGAAGGAGCAACGCTCTGGGATTTATACGGCCCCAACTGGAAGGAATTGTCCGGTTATGAGGGGGATCCGACCAAGCTGCATGTCGGGGATACTGTGGGGAAGAAGCAGTTAAATGAGGCAACAGGAAAAAAGCCAAATTCCCTCAAAATAGGTTTTAATCCTAATGAACCTAATTCAGATAAAAGATATAACGCCAGAGATAATGATGGCGAACACTTGATGACTGTCTTTTTTTCAGATAGAAATAATTTTGAAGATTATTCAAATTATTATTTGACAGTTGGGCAGTATGGAGCTGCAAATACCCCTGTCTATGACGGCATCGGCCTTACAGACAATAAAGGTAACATTGTCAAAGTCTTGAAAACAAAAGAAGAAGTCTTAGCACATGCAGAAATGCTTAACCCTACATATGAGCACAATCTTTATTCTCCCTTCAAAGGACCAAAGCAAAATACAGAATATATACAAAACAATCAATTAAAATATGAAAGGGATTTTTATATAGAAACTGAAACATCTCGATATGGTTGGACACTGGCTGCTGGCATAGCGAAGGTTTCTTCCAAAACTTTATTAGATGGTCCTGCTGCTAATGCAAATTTTGATTATTTTAATGCTGAATTATCATGGATGAATTCACCAGAGCATACTAAAATGGGATTTAGTATTGATCTAATGGGAATAAATGGAGAGATGGGGCTTCAACTCTTTGATAAAAGGGCTACCATTGGTGGAGGTACAAGTTTAGGAATTAGTTTAGGATATGAAAGAATTGACAATTCTTATCATTTTGACTTAGGCCCTCTAGGGATTCAATTTACAATAGAGAAGTAAGAATGAAAAAGGGAATAGTTTTATTTTTCTTGGGTTTAGGAACCGTTTATCTAATGACTCTTGTTTATTTCTTAATTAATTATTTTACATCCAAACCTATTAATTACTTTAACTTTTTCACTTTTCCATTAACTTCATACCTGTCTGGAGCTGTTACTTCAAAATTGAACAGTAAAATTTTACCAAAGACAATGGCAGAGATTACCAAGTTTATAGGACTTGTTTTCTTTAGCTTCATTACAATGTTCCAAATATTTGAAAGCTCTGACATAAAGAATTCCTTTTGTTTGATTATTGTTATTTCGATTATTTTCAATTTTAATACTAATGTAGAAAACAAGAATGACAAAGGGGGATCAAGATGAAAATAAAACGACATAGCATCATAATTTTTCTTGCTTTAATAGCACTTGATTTGGTTATTTCAGTAATAAACTATATAATAAGAGGGCAAGAAAGTGTTTCTGACATATTGATGTTTTCCTTTATTATCGTGACAGCGTTTTTTGTCGTTTATTTTGGACTCAAGTTTATAGATGTTTTATTTAAAAGACCACTGCTAGGATATAGAATCATGTTCATGATTATGGGGATTTTCTGTTCAATAGTTTTCGGATTGGATGTCCTTTATGATGTAAGGTCCCTCTTTCATGTGACAATGCCACTTTCAACCGCTTTAGCCTGCCTTGTCGGTATTTTGGACATTAAAATATCACCTAAAAGCGATGTGGCTTCAACCGAAGAGAAGGGCTTAGATGAATTGGAATAAGCCTATTCAGAAAAGACGAAAGGATGAAACGTGAGTATTAATCATTCCGAAGAATTCCATGACAAAACCGTTCGCAGAGTGGTGAAGGTTTCCGACATAGACCCAGAAAAGAGATTTGTCAAACTGGAAAAGTTGTGATTCCCGCAAAAACAAAAATTACCCAATAGATGACAAAATTTAATTAGCTTATAATCCATTTTCATGTTATAATCTCTTTATAATAGGAGGTTTAATGTCAGACTACTTTGGAAAAGATGTTCCCAAGCTGGGATTTGGACTCATGCGGCTTCCAAAGCTGGAAGATGGTAAAACGATCGACATTGAGCAGACCAAGACGATGGTCGACATGTTCATGAAGGCTGGCCTTACCTATTTTGACACGGCTTACGTTTATGAGGGCGGTGAATCGGAAAAGGCGGCTAAAGTTGCCCTTGTTGACCGTTACCCCCGGGAATCATTCACCTTATGCACCAAGCTGAACGCAGGCGTGGCCAAAAACGAGGAAGATGCCAAACAGCAGTTTTACACCAGTCTTGAACGCACGGGCGCCGGCTTCTTTGACTATTACCTCCTTCATGCGCTGGGAAAGGGCAACATAAAATTCTACGATGACTATCACCTATGGGATTTTGTAAAGGAGCAGAGGGACAAGGGGCTCATAAAATACTGGGGCTTTTCATTCCACGATGACCACGAATTCCTGGACACGCTTTTGACCCAACACCCCGACGTTGATTTCATTCAGCTGCAGATTAACTATGCGGACTGGGAAAGCAACAATGTTGAATCGCGTCTCTGCTATGAGGTTGCGAGGAAACACGGTAAGTCGATTGTCGTAATGGAACCGGTAAAGGGCGGCGCATTGGCAAATCCACCTGATTCCGTCAAAAAGGTTTTCCTTGATGCAAACCCCAATGCATCTGTGGCTTCATGGGCGATTCGTTATGCGGCTTCTCTGGACGGCATCCTCACAGTTTTAAGCGGAATGTCAAACATCCAGCAGATGCAGGACAACCTGAGCTATATGTCGGACTTCAAGCCCCTGGACGAAAGCGAAAGAGAGGTGATTGCAGCGGCTCAGGACGCTTTGTCTAAAGTTGAACAGATTCCCTGCACCTCATGCCGTTATTGTGTTCCGGGCTGTCCTCTTCACATTTCTATACCGTCCTTGTTTGACGCCATGAACCGGAAGCTCATCTACAATGACTTTGAGGCGGCAAAAATGTCGTTCGGTTGGGCTACGGCAGACAACGGCAAGCCAAGCCAATGCGTTCAGTGCGGTCAATGCGAGGCTGCGTGTCCCCAACATTTGCCCATTATAAAGCACCTGGAAGAAATTGCGGCTTTATTCGAAGCATGATAATATGATTAAAACAGGAAATTAATTTTGGAGGAATAATTATGGCATGTTTTGCAGTACCTTTGGCAGAAGCGTTGATAGTATCTGCTGTCCGCGGTGTGATTGGTAACAAAAGGACTTCAAGTTCTGTGGTTGAAGAATCAAAGGAGGGCAGCAAGATTGTATCCATCAAGCAGAAACTGGGATGGCTTCAGAACCTGCTCTATGGTGGAAGCGCCCTGCTTGCGATTGAGCACATCTATCACGGAGAGGTTGTCCTTTATCCGCCTTTCCTGACTGCAATGCGCAACCCGGAAGACATACCCGAGATGCTGCACGAAATGTCCACGGTCGGTGTGGGAATGGCTGTCCTTGTTACCGCTGTATGGGCGATAGCAGTGGGAGTTTCTTCGGCATTGAAAAAGAAGAAAATGCTTCCTGCAAGGGGTATTGCCTGATGTGTGAGATAATGACCATAGCAGCCGCCCTTGTCTTTACTGTGGTTTATGCAGTTCAGAGGAAAAGGGGAATCAGCAGCAAGCCTGTCTTTGTGACTATGCTCATGTTCTGGGGTGCCACCTTGATGTGGGCAGTTGATGGAATTGCCAGCGTTCTTGAAGGTGAGCCTTTCTTTGACATCAGCATGGAAGACACGATTCTTGGCTTTATAATCCTTGGAGCCGGACTAGCGATATTCGCATTTATGCTTTTGATCAACAGGGCAAAAAAAGCCAGGGCTTAAAATGATTGACGGAAAAACAAGCTCTCAGGAGGCTTCTGAAAAATTCGAAGATCTTGGTTTTGCAAAATTGGATACAGACCGAAAGGAACGTACCGGCTTTGCAGAGGTTGTTTTCTGTCAGGGCAAGGACGATTCATTTTTAACAAAAATATTTTCAACTCTTTTTGAACACAACGGCGAAGTTTTGGGAACCAGGGCGACTGAGGCTCAGGCTGAATTGCTCAAAAAAACTTTTCCGGATCTGACTTACGACAAGGTTTCCAGAATCATCAGGATTGAAAAATCACAAAAAGAACAAATCGGAAAGATAGCCGTGTGCTGTGCAGGAACGGCAGACATTTCCGTTGCAGAAGAAGCGGCTCAGACAGCTGAATTTTTCGGTTCAAGAGTACAGCGCTTTTTTGACGTGGGTGTAAGCGGAATCCACCGACTCCTTTCATGTATCGACAAGATTAACGAGGCAAATTGTGTTGTTGCGGTGGCAGGAATGGAAGGGGCTTTGGCCAGCGTTCTTGGGGGCCTTGTTTCTGTACCAATTATAGCCGTACCAACTTCTGTGGGATATGGCGCCAGCTTTAACGGACTTTCCGCATTACTTACCATGCTGAACTCATGCTCAAACGGAATAAGCGTGGTGAACATTGACAACGGCTATGGCGCGGGATATCTTGCGACACAAATCAACAGGCTTGCGGTTAACGGCAGCACAAAAGGAAAATGATTATGGAAGACAATTCTTTGTATCTTGAATGTACCTCAGGAATCAGCGGGGACATGGCGGTTGCGGCACTCCTTGATGCGGGGGCAGACCAGGATGTTCTGGAGTCAGCCCTCAAATCAATTCCGGCACAGGGTTTTAAAACAGAAATCTCACGGGTAAACAAGGGTGGAGTCAGCTGCTGTGACTTTAACGTAATCCTTGACGCTGAACACGAAAACCACGATCACGACATGGAATACCTCTACGGCCACGAACATTCACACGAAGAACATGAGCACGACCATGACCACGAACATCATCACCATGAGCATGAAGAACACGAGCATACACATGATCATGAGCACCATCATGACCACGAACATGAGCATGCACACCACCACCATCACACTGGAATCAGGGAAATATATTCAATCATAGATAAAACCAACATGACCGACGGGGCACGGACACTTGCAAAAAAAATCTTTGACATCATCGCACAGGCAGAATCCACAGCCCACAATGTCCCGGTAGAAGAAGTACATTTTCACGAGGTTGGGGCAATTGATTCAATCGTGGACGTAATTGCACTGGCAGTCTGCTTTGACAACCTGCATCCCACGCATGTCTATGTTCCCCATTTATGCGAAGGCACCGGCACAGTAAGATGTCAGCACGGCATTCTTCCGGTTCCAGTTCCGGCAGTGACCCACATTGTTGCGTCCCATCACATTCCACTTGAATTCATATCCGAACACGGGGAATTTGTTACACCCACAGGAGCCGCATTTGTTGCCGCAGTACGAACCGACGCCCAGCTTCCCAAACATTTTACAATCAACAAAATTGGAATGGGTGCGGGAAAAAGGAACTACCACCGCCCAAGCATTTTACGTGCAATGATGATTCAGGAAATTGCAGAGACAAAAATCCAGGACAATACTGTATACAAACTGGAAACAAACATAGACGATTCAAACGGAGAACAGCTTGGCTATGTCATGGACCTTCTGTTAAAGGCAGGTGCTTTCGACGTACACTACATGCCCTGCTTTATGAAAAAGAACCGCCCAGGCTACATGCTCACGGTTGTGTGCGACAAGGAAATGATTCCCGAACTTGAGCACATAATATTCAAGAACACCACGACAATCGGAATCCGCCGCATGAAGTACGAGCGTTCAATCCTGCCGCGAAAAACCTACACCGTACATACCATCTGGGGAGAAGCAGCCGTTAAGGAAGTTGTCCTTGATTCCGGAGAAAAGCGCATCTACCCTGAATACGAAAGCATCGTCAAAATCTGCAGGGAAACAGGCCTACCCTATGCAAAGGTGTATTCCGAAATATTTAAATCAACTTCATCATAATCAAGTAATTGCAGACCATGGCCTTTTTCAGTATAATGTCTTGCAGAGGTAAGCTATGGGCGGTGTATTTGGTGTAGCATCTAAAGGCGACTGTTCTTTGGATTTGTTTTTTGGCGTTGACTATCATTCACATCTTGGAACACGCAGGGGTGGACTTGCGGTTTTTCAGGAAAACAAATTTCAGCGTGTAATCCACAACATTCAGAATTCTCCCTTTAGGACAAAGTTTGAAAACGACATGCACGACATGCACGGCCCCATCGGCATAGGCTGTATCTCCGACTATGAACCTCAGCCTCTTCTGGCACGTTCACATCTGGGACGCTTTGCGCTCACAACTGTGGGCCTTGTCTCAAACAAAGAGGAAATCGTAAACGAGCTCTTGGATAATGGAAAGGCCTTTTTGGAAATGTCGGGCGGTGAAATCAACCAGACAGAACTGATCCTTGCCATGATAAACACCCAGAAGACCATTCTTGAAGGAATTCAATACGTACAGCAGAAAGTCAAGGGTTCAATTACACTCCTGGTCGCCACCCCGGAAGGCATTTACGGTGCCAGGGACAGACTCGGCCGCACTCCGCTTCAAATCGGAAAAAAAGACGGAGCCATGTGCCTTTCATTTGAAAGCTTCGCCTACATCAACCTTGGATATAAGGATGAACATGAACTGGGACCTGCGGAAATCGTTTTTGTAACACCGGATTCATACAAGGTTCTTCAGCAGCCCCAAAAGGAAATGAAGATCTGTACCTTCCTGTGGATTTACTACGGATACCCCACAAGCTGCTACGAGGGCGTAAATGTTGAAGCAATGAGGTACAACTGCGGAAGATTCCTTGCCCGACGCGACAAGGACGACAACATAAAGCCTGACTGTGCCGCCGGAGTTCCAGATTCAGGAACCGCACATGCCATCGGTTACGCAAACGAGGCAGGCATTCCGTTTACAAGGCCTTTCATCAAGTACACTCCCACATGGCCGCGCTCATTCATGCCCACAAGCCAGGACCAGAGGAACCTTATCGCCCACATGAAGCTCATTCCGGTTCAGAGCCTTATTAAAGACAGAAGCATCCTTTTGATAGATGATTCAATCGTACGCGGAACCCAGCTGCGTGAGACAACCGATTTCCTGTATCAGTCTGGAGCAAAGGAAGTTCATGTACGCCCTGCATGTCCGCCAATCATGTTCGGTTGCAAATATCTGAACTTCAGCCGTTCAAACAGCGAGATGGATTTGATTGCACGACGTGTGGTAAGGCAATTTGAAGGTGATGACGTTAGCCCCGAAACCCTTGCAAAATACTGTGACCCGAACACCCCGGAATATGAAAAACTTCAGAAAGAAATCTGCAGTCAGCTTCACTTTACGACATTGCGCTATCACCGCCTGGATGACATGCTCAATTCAACAGGCCTGGATCACTCTATGCTGTGTACGTATTGCTGGAACGGAAAGGAATAAGCTCTATCGGGAGCTTTTAGTCAGTGGTTATCATAAAATAGAAGATGCAATGGTAATAGTCTGAGCCGCCGTTGTACTGGGTCAGGACAATCCATCCGTCCATTGCCATCTTTTCCTGTGCCATGTTTCTGGTAACAAGTGTCTCGTAAACATTGTTTGGCGCAAGGGAACTCATTTTGGAAAGGTTATTCTGAACAAAGTCGAGCATTCCGCTGTCTTCTTCGTCCATTTTGTCGCCGGTAATCTGAAAAAACTCTTTTAAATGCTGGTCAGGCCCCAATCCATTAAAAAATGTTTCCTTAAGGCTGTCCAGGGAAGTATTGGCCAGTGAAGCCTGAAAGTCAGAACGTGACATCGGGTCAAGGAATTCAACCACTACATCATCCGCTGAATAGTCTTTTCTGGCAAAGCAAAGTTCTGCCGAAACGCAAAACATCAAAGCAACGCAAACAAAAAACCGCAAAATCTTTTTCATGCAGAACCTCCTATACTTATATAATATGTAATTTTTAAAACTTAGACAAGAGTATAACAACTAAAACATGCCGGAGGTTACACGGATACTTGATATGTTGTCACACCAGATTTGTATTTGTTGTCATTCCGGACTTGATCCGGAATCTCAAACTTGCATGTTAAGATGCTGAATCAAGTTCAGCATGACTATGGTTATCATTCCGGGAGGAAAAAGGTAATCCATGTTCAAAATTTTGTTGAATTTAGGTAAATTTCATGTTCAAATTTTTGTTGATTTTACCTTATACTGTCCAGAAACTCATGAAACCGTCATTATCGGGCTGGACCCGATAATCTTTATGTTGCCTAACAGGTATCTGTAGATTGCCGGATCGAGTCCGGCAATGACAATCCCGTGTTTTTTAGCCCCCCCTGTTTAATCAATCTTGGTCATGTCTGCGATGTCGGCATTATAGTCAACACCCTCTACATCAAAACCGTTGATTGTAAGGAAGTCGTGGCGCAAACCTTCAAGATCTACCAGTTCCGCAACATTTTCCTGCGTAACATTTGGCATGATCTTGTCGACTTCGGCCTGAACCTTTGGATCAAGCTCCCAGTCATCGATTCTGATGCGGTTTGCCTCATCAACAGGCACCTTTCCTGCGGCGGAGTTTTCTCCGGTAAAGAGGCGCTCGGCAAAAAGGCGTTCCATCTGTTCGACACAACCTTCATGGGTTCCCATCTTTTTCATTATCTTGAAGAGTACTCCCAGATAAAGGGAAATAATCGGGATAACTGCGGAAGAACGTGTCACAAGGCCCTTGTTTACGCTGACATAAGCGGCTCCACCAATTTCCTTGAGTGAAGAATCGATGTTGCCTGCCCTCTTTTCCAAATCCTTCTTTGCTTCTCCGATTGTTCCGTCGCGGTAGATTGCGTGGCTCAATTCCGGTCCGATGTATGAATATGCCACCGTGCGGCATCCTTCTGCAAGAACGTCAGCTTCCTTGAGCATCTTGATCCATCTTTCCCAGTCTTCACCACCCATGACCTTTACAGTGTTGGAAATCTCATCCCCAACTGCCGGTTCTGTACTTGCCTGAGAGATGGCACCCGTCATCATATCCAGTGCCGCACCGCTGTATGTCTTTCCAATCGGCTTGATTACGGACTTGTACATAACCTTTGTGTCGGGGTCTACGCGGACAGGGCTTGCAAGGCTGTAGATTACCAGGTCAAACTTGCGACCCCAAGACTTTACCTCATCGATTACACGTGCGCGGGTTTCGTCTGCAAAAGCGTCTGCGTTGAATGTCACGGACTTTAATCCAGCTGCCTTTGCCTCTTTGTCAAACTCCAGATTGTTGTACCATCCCGGTGTTCCAAACTTGCGCTCGGTGGCTTCCTTTTCAAATGACACACCGATTGTGTCGGCTCCATATTCAAATGCTGCTGAAATTCTACTTCCAAGACCATATCCAGTTGAACATCCCAAAACCAAAACGGTCTTTGGTCCGTTGCCACCTTCAGAAACGGATTTGATTCCACGCTTTGCCTTTTGAGCTTTTACATAAGCAATCTGGCGGGCTGTCTCCTTTGCACATCCGATCGGGTGTGAGTTAATGCAGATATTGCTGCGAATCATCGGTTGAATGACCATAATTTTCTCCTGTTCAAAATCATCTACAAAGACCATAAAAAGGCCATGTCCTTTATTCTACCCATTTTGACATTTTTCGTCAATGTGTCATGCATATTTTTCAACAGGGGAGGGCCCCTGTACGACCCCCATATTAAAAGGGGAAGAGAGAAGCCCTACTCAGAAGCGCGCTCCTCTCTCCCCCTTTAACCCCCACTCTCCGCGGCACTGCTTAGGGGTTCCCCCTAAGAACCCCAATCTTTTTTATCAGAAATTGTATATCAATTTCATAAACTAATTCTTCTTCAATGATAAATCTACTGCTTTACTAATATTGTTTAGAAGAGCCTCTTTAAATTTTTCAAGATCAAAATGACTCTCCATTAAGAGATTTGAATCTGGTTGAAAAAGCTGTAAGGATTCAATCTGCAAAGCATCGGCTATTCTCTCTATCATTTGTGGCGACGGAAATTTTTTCCCTATTTCTATCGTACCAATATATGTAGTGGATGTCTTTGCTTTTTCTGCAAGCTGCTCCTGTGTGATATTCAACGCTTTTCTATATTTTTTTATATTTGATGCCAAGCATTTTTGAACTTTCGTCATTAGAATATATCCTATTAGATTATTATTCAATCAAAAAAACTACTTGACAATTATCTTTTAGGATATACAATATTACTTATATACTGTTAGATTATAAATCGACATTTTTATTTATAATCGTTGAGAATATATGAGTAGAACTATTCTATTACTCAATATGTACTTATCGCTTCAGGAGGATCTTATGAAAAAGGCATTTGGAATACTATTAACACTCATTGGCAGTTTATCATTATTTAGCTGTTTATCATCATCGTCTACATTCGGTGAAAGCTCAACTTCATCTAGTCCAGACGTTAAGATATATACAGATAAGTTTTCAGGTTCTAAGACTTATGAATATTCAAAAGGACTAAGGGGAGGATTTGCCTTAAGTCGTAATAGTGGCCTTTCAACAGATACACTTGAAATCATTCCACATTTGATTGTAAATGAGAAAAATGTTTGTGTACCTATACTTGATATTAAATATACAGGAGCTTCCAGCGGTTTGTTAGTAACAGGAGCCAACAAAGCCTATAAAAAATTTATTTTTCTGGCAGATAATGAACGTTTGGAAATAACACCTCTTATTATATCCAATAAAGAATCAAATACCGAAATTCTTTCTTCTGTTCCTGTAACTGATTACGCTCAGAGTTATTCGTTACAAATTACAAAAAAGCAATTTGATACGCTAATGAATTATTTTTCAGCCCATGAAGTTATTGAATGTGCTGCATATTCTATTGATGATAAGGTCGTTACATTCAAAACTTATAACAAGAAATGGCATTTAGGTGTTTTTTCTGCTTTAGACAACTGCGTAAAAAATGAATATCCGAATATTACTTATAATGAAACTGCTACCCAAGCAATAATTCAGTAATTAAATTTTTTAGGAGGAGCTATGAAAAGACTATCTATTATATTAATTTTATTTCTTATCAGTTTTTCGTGCTTTGCTGAAAAAGTGGGTGAAAAAATTAAATATGAAAATGCATCATTGAATTTTTCATCAACTGATACTTATTTAACGAAAGTTGAACCCTTAATGAATGGATTTTATAATGTTGAAATAACGACTATTATATCTCCCGCAGGAAGCCGTTCTGCAGTAGGAATGTTTACCTTTACCACAAGTTATACCCTTAAAGAAAAAGACAAAATAACTCTATATGAATCAAATTATTTCTCCTCTTCGACTAAGACCATCACATTAATTGTATCTAAGATTTCAAACAACGAAATTGAATTCTCCACAATCTCCGATTATCTTAATGAAGAGTAAGAAATGAAAAAATACCTGTTTATTCTGATTATTTTGTCATTGATTCAAAACTTTTGCTTTTCACAGACTGAAAAAACTATTCTTGGTTTTTCTTTAGATGACTCGAAAGATTCTATTATTCAAAAACTTAATGACAAACATTATACACTAATAGACTCTAATAGTGATGATAGCCTTTTCCCAATAAGTTATGAATCATACTCAAAAGACAACCTTATGTACAATAACATACCTGTAAAACAGATTAACTTTTTATATTGTTATGATCAATTATTTTGTATTAAGATTGTTACTGAGCATATTGACGACATTGACTTGTTATTAGAATCTCGAAAAATACTAAAAGAAAAATACTGTCTTGAAAAAAAGGATTATATATCAATTTCAAGAGAATTTTATGATAAAGAATCAAATATATCGTTTTATACTTGTAATGAAGATCAAGATTTCATTTTATTGATTTATGGAAAAGAAGATAATTACGGTTCAATTTCTCAGACTTATAATTTTATGTATCAATCAAAAGCAAATGCAGCAATTGAAGTAAAGAATCAATATCAAACTTACTCCATGATTCCTGGTTATACCGATATGTCCTTAGATGAACTAGATATTATAAAACTTACCATGGATAAAGAAGAACAAGAAAGACAAGAACAGATTGAAAAGCAAAAAATAGAAGAAGAAAAACAGAAAAAACTTGAAGCAGAAAAACAAAAAGAGGAATACAACAAGAAGCATAGGTTCGATAATCTCTCTGGAGGATATTCGGGTTTTGGTTTTGGTTTTGGTTTTTATGATGGAGTTTATTCAGGAGGATTCGTTGCTTTTGACTGGTCATATAACTTAACAGGTCCTTTATCCATTGGTCTTGATTGGCGAATTGGAGGCCTACACCCTACAAATGGAAAAAATACTGAATTAAAAATGGATTATGATGCTTATATATCTTTAGGAATAGCCATCCCTATAGATTTTATCGCTGGTTCACCTATACTATATGTTGCAGCAGCTCCTGGTTTTTATTTTTATAAAATTAAAGACATGATTCTTGAGGGGTTTATAGACTTAAGAGCAGGTGTGATTATTCCTTTATTTTCTAATTGGGATTTAAAATTTGTTTATTCAAGAGAATTTCTAACTAATAATGAACAGATAAATCTCTATTCCTTTTATATTGGCGGTAGATTCTAACTTTTTCTCAATTTCATTATTCCTTTTTCCCCATTCTCACAGAATACACGAAACCAAGGTTTAGCTATTATTTTTTCATAGTGACCTTATAAATTCTGCTATACTAACCGCTGCCGCTTCATGGGTCTTTGCACCCGGATGCTCACGGCTTCCCTTGTCCTCATGGTTTATTTCCAGAGATGCGGATGAATCAAGCTCAAGGGTAAAAATATTATTGTCAGCGGATTCTGCCTTGTATTCATCCACGCCTTTTTGAATCAGGGCTGGTACAAACTCCAGGCTTAGCAGTCCCCATACCCAGATAATCTTTGCATTTGGATTGTGCGAGCGTATAACCGAAAGAAAATCCTTTACAGAAGAAACAACCTTTTCCGGGAGGCCTGATTTGTCCTTTGCATTCCTCATTCCTGTCTCATCATTTGTTCCAAGATTTATGATCACAAGGTCAGAGCCTTTTCCACCGTTGAATGTCCAGGGTTCATTTGCCCCAAGAGCAACACTGTTCTTCTCTTTTAACACGGAGCATACGTTCTCGTAATGTGGGGGAATCCTGCAGTTCACGTTGTAATCCCAGCTCCAGCATATTCCCCAGCCAGATTTACCCATGGTATTCCAGTCGGCATTCAGTTTTTTTGCCAGTCGTATTGCATAAGTTCTGCTTGCACTCATCCATGAGGGAATCCAATCCATCTCTTCTGGAGCACCTACAAGTCCTTCTCCCGCTGTAAGGCTGTCTCCGATAAATTCAATTGAACATTCTCGCGGCTTAACAGGAAGCAGCAAGCCCTCATCATCCAGTCTAATTGAATGAATCACAAGGGAATGTGTTTTATCCTCGTCCAGCGGCTGAGTATCTTTTATTATGCTGATAAGGTTTTCTTTCTGCGGATTAAGATTATGGGCAATGCAATACCATTTCCTGCCCTTTTCAAGAATAAACCGGCTTATCTGTACTCCGTTGATTTCTACTGCAAGCCATATCTCCAGATTATCATAATCGGCAGATATACAGGCCCACACTTCCCTGGCATTTATGTTTATCTCAAGAGCCGCACCTCCCCAAAAAAGTGCAAGCTCCTCTTTTGAATCATCGTATGAGTTACGGCCAAGAATCCGTTTGTAATCAAGCTGGTTTATCTTCAATTCTTTCATGATTATACCTTACAGGAAAAATGCCAAAAGGACAAGATAACTCTAGCCGGGGAAACATCCGTTAATCAGCAGTTCCCTAGATTTTTTATCATAATTCATGTATATTTTAGCTTATGGCGGAATATTCAACTGTTTATAGCGATGCTGAAATTGTGGTACTCAATAAAAAAAGCGCTTATCTTGTAGCGGCGGACAGGTATGACACTGAATCTCCTCGTCTTGATGAAGCAGCAAAAAATGAATTCGGAGATCTCTTTGCCGTTCACAGGATTGACACAGATGCAAGCGGCCTTGTCCTCTATGCACGAAACGAAAAAACTCAGGCAGCACTTTTACAGCAATTCAAGGACGGAAAAATAGAGCAGATTTTTCACTGTCTGGTATATGGCCGCCCCCAATGGAAAGACCTTGATGTGGAACTAAAGCTTTTACCCGACGGAGACCAGAGGCACAGGACAACAGTCAACAAGAGAATTGGAAAATTCTCCAAGACTGAATTCAGGCTCCTTTGCTCAACAGGTCCTTATTCATGGATAGAGGCAATACCGCGTACAAACAGAACACATCAGATCAGGGTTCATCTGCAGCAGAACGGCGTAAACATAGTTTGCGATCCCTTGTATTCAGGAAACCAAAAGCCTGTACGTTTAAGCGACATAAAGAAACGGTGGAATGGAGACACGGAGGAAGAAAGGCCACTCTTAAAACGCCTTGCCCTCCATGCATGGTCAATTTCATTTGAGCATCCAGCTGACGGAAAAAGGCTTACATTTACGGCTCCATATCAAAAGGACATGGATGCAACAAGAAATCAGCTGGCAAAAATATTTGGCGAGGACCCTCTGGAAAAATATCAGGACAAGCAGTGAGGAAGATTTTTTCATCAATCCTATTTCTTTGTTTTCTCCTTTTACCTTCCATGGCACAAAATCTGGACGGCTCTTCTTTCATCAACTCGCTTTCTTTTGCTCTTGGCGGACAAGTGACTGTTCGTGTCGGACATCAGGGGGAATATGTCTATGAACCCATTTCAAATGACCGTTTGCTCTCTTATCTTGAATGGGAAGAAAAACCGCTTGTTATAGTAGGCCTTTTTGGAGAAGCAGGATATAAAAACCTTAAGCTTCAGGCTCAGGCCAAACTCGCTTTTCCAGCTGACTCAGGCACGATGACGGATGTAGATTATTTTAATGTCTCCTATTTCCCTTACTGCTCGGATTCAATTGCAGGCATCATGACGCATAACACAACAAGCATATGCCATACCGAATCGCTCCGTTCAATTGAATTCCAGCTGTCCTATGATTTTGTCCTTAACCCTGTTGTAACCCTTTCACCTCTGCTTGGCTACGAGTACCAGTATGCATATCAAACTGCATGGGGTTTGGACGGATATTATTATGACGTAGATCATTATGTTGAACCCAACGGATATTTCGGATGGTATGACACCTACGGCCACAACAGAAAAATGTATCATCCTCAAGACATTAATACATTGAGTCTGGAAAGAAACTACCACACAGTCTGGCTTGGTCTTGGCGCCTCGTTCAACATCAATAAAAAATTCAGGCTGGATGCTTTGGCTGCCGTCTCCCCCTTTATTGCAATTCAATCCCTTGATTCCCATCTTCTTATGGGGGATTTATATCTTGATGACATGCATTCATGGTTTAGGGGTGGAAAAATCTCTGCAAAACTGAATTACAACATCAACTCCCACAACTGCATCTATGGACAGGTTAAATTCACTTCAACAGGAATTGCCAACGGAAAAACCTATCACGGCTATGTTGGCGGAACTGAATTCCACAAATACTCCAACTCTCATGCGGGAGGAGATTCGCAGACCTGGGATTTTACTCTGGGTTACACATATTATTTCTAATTGAATTTTGCAAATTGAAAATACTGTGGTATAATATAATTCTAGGGAACGACGATGCCCTATATGCTTTGGTTAAAGAGGTATGATAGATGAAAAAGATAATAACTATAAGCCGTGAATTTTGCAGTGGCGGTCATGAAATCGCAGAACTCTTGTCTAAAACTCTGGATGTTCCTTTTTACGACAGGGAACTGATTGAATTGGCTTCCCAACAGTCTGGGTTGTCTCCAGAATTCATAAAGTCCAACGAACAGAAAATATCTTCCGGCCTCATGTATAATCTTTTGCTGAGTTCAAGCTGCACGGTTCCAAGCAATAACGGAATGTCCAACGGCATTTCTACAAAACCGACCCTGCCTCTTCCAGATCAGGTGTTCAACGCACAAAGAGCCGTCATTCTGGATCTTGCAAAAAAAGGCCCCTGCATCATCCTGGGACGTTGTGCGGATTACATTCTGAACCATTGTGACGAAATCAACAAGGATGACCTGCTGAATGTTTTTGTCTATGCCCCTTTTGAAGACCGTGTCCAACGATATATGAAAGAGGGAGGTGTCGACCGAAACGCCGCAGAAAAAGAAATCAAACAGATGGACAAATACCGCACGAATCATTACAGCACTTTTACCGAGCAGACATGGGGAAAACGCGAATATTACGATTTGCTCATCAACAGTTCACTTTTGGGAATAGAAGCTACAGCACAGTTTATTGCCGACATCGCAAAGAAAGCATAGGCTAAAGCTTAATCCTTACACTCTGAATGCGCCGGGCAGCCTGATCTTCCACAACAAAGACAGCCCCGGCATTTTTATATACCGCCCCAATCGATGGAAGCTCATCAAATTTTTCAAGAAGCCATCCGCCAAGAGTTGTGTAAACCTCACTGTCCAGATGCAATTTTAATACGTCGTTTACTTCTTCTATCTTCATGTCACCGGGAACGATGAATTCCCTTGTGCCCAAAACCGTAATCCTTTTTTCCGGAGCAACCTCGCTTTCTCCATATTCATCGGTAATGCGTCCGAACACTGCGCGCAAAATGTCGTCCATCGTTACGATTCCGGCTGTCTCTCCGTATTCGTTTACCACAATCGAAAAATTTTCCTTTTCCTTTTTGAACATCCTCAAAAGGTCAACTGTGGGAATTGATTCCGGCACAAAGAGGACACGGTTCATGCAGATGCGCACAAAATCCCTGCTGCTTTTAATATGAGGGGAGGCAAACAGAACGGACTTGTAATGCAAGACTCCCAAAACTTTCTCCGGGTCTCCGTCAATTACAGGAAGCCTTGAATATCCTGACTTTGCAAATGCATCAACCACCTGTTCCTGATCAAAGCTGATGTCGATGTATTGGACAAGAGAACGGTGGCGCATGATGTCCTTTGCCTCAAGGTCGGAAAATTCAAATATGCGGTCAAGCATTTCCTTTTCATCTGCCTCAAGGGTACCTTCTTTTTTACCCAATGCAAGAAGTGTCTTTAATTCATCTTCGGTAACAAGCGGCCGTTTTTTCCTTATGATTACGCTGTCAATAAAATCAAGGAAATGTGAAAGCTGGTCGAACACCCATACCACAGGGAACAGTATTTTTTGAATCACGGAAATTGCAGGGGCATTTGTCTGTGCAAGCTTTGCGGGTTGAACGGCGGCAACAGTCTTGGGAATGATTTCGCTAAAGATAATCACGAGCACACTTATCACAGCAGTGCCGTAACTGACGTATGAAGCACCAAAAAACCTGATTGTAAATGCAGTTGTCAAAGATGAAATCAAAGTCGTTACAAGATTTGTTCCGATTAAAACTGTGGAAATGAGCCTGTCCAGATTGTTTCGCAGGGCATATACTTTCTTTGCGTTTTTTTCTCCGGCATTAAGCATTTGTCTGGCGGTTATTCTGGAAAGAGAGGTAAAGGCAGTTTCTGATGAGGCAAAAAATGCTCCGGCAAACAAAAGCAATACTTGAACGGAAAGGGAAATCATCACATAAACAATTTTATTCATCTTCATCCCCCTCCAGCTTTATTTTTTGAATGCGGATTTTTGCAACACGCTTGTCGTCCATTTTCAACACGGTAAAGATATATCCCTGCTGCTGAATCGACTCTTCCTCTGCGGGAATGTGTCCAAGGCATTCACTTATCAAGCCACCGATTGTCTCACAATATTCTGAGTTAAGTTTTATGCCAAGCTGCTCGTTCAAATCAACAAGGCGGGCCTGACCTTCAATTTCCGAATGATCCGTATTCTTTATCACGACCTCTACACGGCGGGCATAGGGCTTGTATTCATCCGCAATCGGTCCGAATATTTCGCGTGCAATATCTTCGCTTGTCAAAACTCCATCGGTTCCGGCATATTCATCAATTACAATCGCCATGCTCTGATGATTGTCCTTGAGCATCTGCTGTATTCCCGACATTTTTTTTGTTTCCAGAATGAAAAGCGGCGGTCTCATCACTTTTTGTACGGAAAAATCGTTTACATCCTTGAGCTTGTAAACAAGCAGATCCTTTATGTAAAGTATGCACACA
>JAEEGJ010004340.1_pt1 | contig 48491 bp, 39 predicted proteins | sample 8958761 | NCBI WGS metagenome assembly JAEEGJ01 (sample SAMN16246546, study PRJNA631951) | gut metagenome | biome: gut microbiome; feature: rumen; material: RS-attached | host: Bos | place: Iran: Karaj | collected 2018-10
GATGATCGTTGCCACATGATCGCCCACGAATAGCAGACGGGCCTCGGAATGGTTCACGATGTTGTGGATCTGCTCGGCATTGAACTCATGCAGGATAGGCACGGCGATAGCACCATAGGTGAGGGTAGCAATGAATGCTACGGCCCATTGTGATGAATTGCGGCCACACAAGGCAATCTTGTCACCTTTCTGAATGCCGCTGTTTTCAAAAAGGATGTGCAGTTTTTCAATCTTTCTGGCAACATCATGGAACTGTAGCGTCTGTCCCTTGAAATCGGTCAGCGCATCGCGGTCCCAGTTGTCAATGACACTCTTCTGAATGAGAGCGTTAAAGCTTGGTATTTGTTCCATACGCGATTAGGAATTCTGATATAAGTAGCGTTTGATACTCTTCTTCGGGGTCTTGGCAAACTCCTCATCATGGAGTTCGATAGCAGAGATACGGCTATAGACTGGCAGTTGGTTGTTCAGTTCCTGACGGTTCTGTTCCATGATATGCTGCAGTTCATCTTCGCTGAACGACATCATATCATCTTTGTCAGGATGGACAAGTGCCACCAACTTATCGCCGCGTTGGATGACAATGCTCTCCGATACCATAGCCATTGTATTGAGTTTATCCTCAATCTCTTCGGGATAGACATTCTGTCCGTTAGCACCAAGCAGCATATTCTTGATACGTCCACGGATAAAGATATGTCCGCTCTCAGACATGGTACCGAGATCGCCTGTATGATAATAGCCTTCCTCGTCGATGGCTTCGCGAGTGGCTTCTTCATTCTTGAAATAACCCAGCATCAGGTTGGTTCCCTTCGTGACGATCTCACCTGGGATGTTCTCCGGATCGCTTGACAGGATCTTGACCTCCATACGATCTACAGGAACGCCACAGCAACCAGGCTTGAAGATCTTCCAGTCACAGTAGGAGATCAACGGAGCACATTCCGTCGTACCGTAGCCGACGGTCAGCGGGAAGTTGATGGAAAGCATGAACTCCTCGACTTCCTTGGATAAGGCTGCACCTCCTACGATAATCTCATAGAAGTTACCGCCGAAGGCCTTATACACTTCGTTGTAGATACGCTCCTTCACCTTCTTGCTGACATAAGGCATCTGGAGCAACAAGCGCATACGGTTGTTCTGGATCTTCGGGAATACCTTCTTACGGATGATCTTCTCAATAATCAGCGGTACGGTGATGATGATGGCTGGTTTTACTGTAGCAAAAGCCTCGGCGATGATAGCCGGAGACGGCAGACGGGTGAGGAAGAACAGATGACAACCATTACAGAAACCGAACAGGAACTCAATGGCCATACCATACATGTGGGCCATCGGTAGGATGCTCAGCATATTGTCACCGGCCTTCACCTCCTTACCGAGACGGTTGATGATGAACTCCACATTCCCCCAAAGGGCGCGATAGGGGAGCATCACACCTTTTGAAAAGCCTGTCGTGCCGCTAGTGTAATTGATCAGTGCCAGTTCCTCTGCTTCGTCTTTGTGATAGTTCACATGCTCTGCACGGAACGCTCTCGGGAATTTGCTGCAGAACAACATATTAAGATGTTCGCGCGCATACGAAACCTTTTCAGAACGGGAGATCATCAAAGAGAAGTCGGGCAGGTTGATGATAGCCTCCAGGGCTGGCATCTGCTCAGGATCGATGGTCTTCACGGCATAGTCGCCAATGAAGAGCAACTTCGACTCGGAGTGATTAACGATATTCTGGATCTGCTCGCCGTTGAACTCATGTAGGATCGGAACAGCCACAGCACCATACGTCAATGTGGCCAGATAGGCTACTGCCCAGTGGGCAGAGTTTCGACCGCAGATGGCTATCTTATCTCCTTTGATAACACCGCTGTTCTCAAAGAGGATATGTATTTTCTCAATCTTACGTGCTACATCGTGAAACTGGAGGGTGATGCCTTGGTAATCAGTCAGCGCATCCTGATCCCAGTTCTCTATGATTGCCTTTTGGATATAAGCATTAAAACTGCTAAACGTTTCCATTAAATTGCACAAATTTGAAAATTTTGTGCAAAGATACGTCATATTCTGCACAATTCAAAAAAAAATGTGCAATATTTTATGCTTTAGAAGAAAAAAAGTCGTAATAGGGGAAAAATGGGACACATTTATTCGTATCTCATCGATTTTGCAGGATGGATATGCGAAATCAGATAACTCGGTGCGATCAACACAAAGACACAAATCAACAACGTTGCCACATTGATCAAAACGATCAACGGCAGATTCAGTTCCATCGGTGCCTCACTGACATAATAGGTCTGGGGATCCAATGTGATAATGCCTGTATGTTGCTGCAGCAGGATGATGCCGATACCCAGCACGTTACCCCAGAACATACCTTGTCCGATGATGAACACGGAGAACCAGAGGAAAGTATGACGGATGGTCTTGTTACGGGCACCAAGTGCTTTCAGGATACCGATCATCTGCGTGCGCTCCAGAATGATGATTAGCAGACCACTAATCATCGTGAATCCTGCCACACATACCATCAATATCAGAATGATCCACACGTTGATATCGAGCAGTTCCAACCAGACAAACACCTGGGGATAGGCCTCATAGATAGTCTTTGTAGAAAGGGTATTACCGCTTCGGTCGGTACTGCGGTTCACTTGTTTGATGAACGCACTTTCCATCTCATCCAGATGCATGAGATTATCCACCGAGACCTCTATACCCGTACAGGCATCTGGAGCCCATCCGTTCAGTTTGTTAGCCGTATAGAGATCGATAAAACATAGGGTCTCGTCAAAGCGCGTCATGTTCGTCTCATAAATGCCACTGACGGTATATTTTCTGGTACGTACACTCTCATCCTCAATAAAATAAGCAAACACCTTATCACCGAGTTTGAGTTGCAGTTTATTGGCGATCATTTTCGACAGAAGCAGTTCATAATGGCTACTGCTATCGCTGAACTTCGGAATACGTCCCTCTACGAGATTCTGCTGGAGGAAGGTGCTGTCGAACTCCGGCCCGACACCTTTGAAGGCGATGCCCAGAAAGTCGTCTTCCGTCTTCAGAAGTCCCTGCGTGATGGTATAGCGCTCAGCATGTCTGACACCTTTGATCTTCTTGATGACCGACATCAAACTGTCGTCGGCAGTGATAAAGTAAGGATCCGTATCGTTATATCTAAGAACATTATGGATCTGAATATGTCCCCCAAAGCCTACCACCTTGTCACGGATGGTGTGCTTGAAACCAAGCACCACACCTACGGTGACAATCATCACAGCCAGACCGATTGCGACACCGATGGTGGCAATACGGATAGCAGGACGACTGACTTTCCGTTTGTCGCCCTGATCACTATAGATCTTCTTGGCTATGAATAAAGGGAAATTCATTGAGGATTACTATTCATCCACCCGACCGGGATAAGCCTCCAGGGCTTTTTTCAGAACGATAAGTGCACGCTCAAGGTCTTCCTTCTTCAATACGTAGGCAATACGCACCTGATTGATACCGGCACCGGGGGTGGTATAGAATCCGGCGGCAGGCGCCATCATCACGGTCTCACCCTCATACTCAAACTCTGACAGACACCAGCGGCAGAACTTCTCCGCATCATCCACAGGCAGTTTGGCTACAGTATAGAAAGCACCCATCGGAATGGGAGAATAGACTCCTGGAATACGGTTCAGACCATCAATCAGACACTTACGGCGCTCTACGTACTCGTCATATACATCACGATAATACTCTTCTGGCGCATCTAACGAGGCCTCTGCCACAATCTGACCGATCAGGGGCGGGGAGAGACGAGCCTGACAGAACTTCATCACGGCCTTTCTCACCTCGGCATTTTTCGTGATCAGTGCACCGATACGGATACCGCACTCGGAATAACGTTTTGACACCGAGTCGATCAGGATTACATTCTGTTCGATACCCTCCAGATGGCAGGCGGAGATGTAGGGAGATCCCGTGTAGATATACTCACGATACACCTCATCAGAGAAAAGATACAGGTCGTATTTCTTCACCAGGTCACGGATCTGATTCATCTCACGACGGGTATAGAGATAACCTGTCGGATTGTTGGGGTTACAGATCATGATGGCACGGGTGCGCTCGTTGATCAATTCCTCAAACTTCTCTACCTTCGGCAATGAGAAACCCTCGTCGATGGTCGTGGCGATGGTACGGATCTTCGCTCCGGCAGAGATGGCAAAGGCCATATAGTTGGCATAAGCAGGTTCTGGAACGATAATCTCGTCGCCAGGATTCAGACAGGAGAGGAAGGCAAACAGAACAGCCTCACTTCCGCCTGAGGTGATGATGATATCGTCGGCAGTGACGTTAATGTTATATTTGGCGTAATAACTGACCAGTTTCTCGCGATAACTGAGATAACCTTGTGACGGTGAGTATTCCAGAATATTCCGGTCGATCTGCTTCAACGCATCAAGACCTACCTTTGGTGTAGGCAGGTCTGGCTGACCAATATTCAGGTGATATACCTTTGTTCCTCTTTTCTTAGCGGCAGCAGCAAGAGGGGCAAGTTTCCGGATAGGAGACTCTGGCATCTCATGGCCGCGGACAGATATTTCTGGCATCTTCTTAAGTTTTACTTAATTATTTCCTGGCAATTCACACCTTATTTTTGTGAAAACCGGTGCAAAGGTAACACAAATTATCGTAAAACTGTGCAATCTCTGCCCAAAAATTTGCGTTTCTCGGAATTTATGTGTACTTTTGCCCATCAAAATCAATTAAAAACAACATTTGAGCGATGAATTTCGAAGAAATGCTTGAGCAGCGCGAAGTCAAGAAGACCTCTAAGATTCGCATGCCATACGGTTACTTTTACAAGCGGCTGATTGATGGAAAGTATTCAAATTTCGTACAGTTCCACGACGAGTTGACGGAGGATATTTTCTTCGGTCATTGTGTGAAAGCAGAAAGTGACGCTGTTGCTTCTATCGATCATAAGACACAGTTGCATTTCTCGACAAATGGCGAAGACGACGGTGTGTTTGCTATCGCCGTAGAGGTGGGTAACTATCAGACACTTGAGCAGTTGCTGAATGATAATCCTGCCATTGTTGCCAGAAACGAATTTATGTCGGCTACGTTGAAGACGCTCTTTGATTTTACGGCTTTCCTAAATTCAAAAGGCATCTATCATGTGTGTTTCGCACCCTCTAATATCCTGATGAGAAAGACTGACAATGCGGTCCGTCTGCTCTGTCATGGATCCTTCTACAAGAAGGTGGATGTGGATCTGCTCTATGAGGGTGTGGAAGATTATATTGCCCCGGAGGTGTTTGACAGAGGTGAGATTGATGCTCGTACTGATGTCTATTCATTAGGAAAATTGATCTCCTACCTGTATAACTCCGCAGGTATGCCGTTTGAGTTAAAACCTGTCATTAAGAAGGCTACGGATGCCGATCCCGACAAACGTTATGCCTCTGTGGAGGACTTCGAAGCCGCTATCAATAGGGCTCAGACTTTGAAACGCACAGGACTCCTTGGCGCTGCAGCCCTGGCTATTGCCCTGACAATTGTCGGTTTGTTCTTCTATACGTTACCAAGTCCGGATGATATGGAGTATGTAAAACCCATAGAGGAACCGGTTCCTGACGAAATGATAGAGGAGGATATGGATGCCTTGTTGGGTATCGGTGCCGATACGGATTCGGCCACGATTGCCCAGATCGTCAAGCAACAGCAGCATATGAAAGACTCGCTCGGTTTAAGTGAGGGAAAGATGCGTGAATATAAGTCGAAGGCAGAAGAGATCTTCCGCAAGCAGTTCACGAAGGCTGCAGAACAGATCATCTCTAAAGTTTATAACAAAGATCAGATGAACGGCTCGGAGAAAGACTTCACTTTAAAAGCACAGAAGATGACCGAAGAACTTGTTGCCAAGAAAGATGAGATCAAGAAATCAACGGCTATCAGTGCCGACCGTGCCGAGGCTATCGCCGACAAGATTATCGAACAGCTGACTGAGAAGAAAAAGGCAGAGTTGGATAAAGACTATTATGGTATTAAAAAACAAAAGAATAATGAGAAGTAGAACAGCAAATTGGTTTGAATGCAAGATTCGTTACGAGAAAGTGATGGATGATGGCTTGCAGAAGAAAGTAACGGAATCGTATGTGGTGGATGCCCTGAGTTTCAGTGAGGCTGAGGAGCGTATCATTGAGGAGATGTCTTCCTATATCAGCGGTGAATTCGATGTCACCGATATCAAGAAGGCTGCCTATAAGGAGATTTTCTTCTCCGACGACGAGATGGCCGACAAGTGGTATAAGGCCAAACTTCAGTTTATCACCATTGACGAGAAGACAGAGAAAGAGAAACGTTCAACGGTGACTTATCTGGCACAGGCCGGTTCTTTCAACGGGGCCGTGAAGAACATTGAAGAGGTGATGGGCGGTACGATGATCGACTATGTGATTGCATCTGTGGCAGAGACCACCCTGATGGATGTCTTCGAATACAGTAAGGGTGATAAAAAAGACGACAAACCAGAATACGAAGAATAACGATGGACTACGACGTAAAAGGTCATTTACATCAGATACTCGACACGTTGCCACAGGGTGTACGCCTTGTGGCAATTAGTAAGTATCATCCCAACGAATATATCGAGGCCGCCTACGAAGAAGGACAACGGGTGTTTGGTGAAAGTCATGAACAGGAACTGCGCTTGAAGCACGAACAGTTGCCCAAAGATATCGAGTGGCATTTCATCGGTCATCTGCAGACGAATAAGGTAAAGTATATCGCTCCTTATGTGTCTATGATTGAGGCTGTTGACTCGTTGAAGCTCATGAAAGAGATTAACCGTCAGGCGGAGAAGTGCGGACGCGTCATCAACGTGTTGCTGGAACTCCATATTGCCGAAGAGGCAACCAAATATGGTCTTACCTTGGATGCCTGTCGTGAGTTGCTCGAAGCAGGTGAATGGCGCGAGATGTCACATGTCCGTATCTGCGGACTGATGATGATGGCATCCAATGTGGATGACAAGGATCAGATCCGTCGGGAGATGCTGACGGCTGCTGATTTCTTCGATGAGGTAAAACAGAAATATTTTGCTAATGATGATGCCTTCTGTGAACGTTCCTGGGGTATGAGCGACGACTATCTCATCGCCGTACAGACCCGTTCTACAATGGTTCGCATTGGCACATCTATTTTCGGTCCGCGCGTCTATTGAAATAGTACTGGTCGCGCTTTCGGGTGATCTTTCCGAAATTGATGGCGTGTACCGGACAGTAATGATAGCAGGCCAGACATGAGGTACATTTTCCGTTATGTAACCATACGGGAGGTGTACCTTCAATATTATCTACAGGACACAGCTTGACGCATTTGCCACATTGGATGCAGACGTCGGCATCGACAGTGAATTTATGGTCTGTCACCATCTTCTTGTTGAAGTAGCTGCCGATCACATAGGAGTAGAGGCGGGGAGTGGCGCCCTTCTCCAGTTCAACTACACCTTTCCAGCACGCCTTGATGATGTCGATGATATGCACCAGTTGCTGTTTGGCTTGTGCGATCTTTCGTTTCTCTTTCTCCTCAGGATCAGTATACATAAACGGCAGACAGACATATGACTCTGGCATGATGACAGAGAAACAAGTCTCCGCTTTCAGACCTTTCTTCTCCAGATCCTTATTGAGGATTGTCATCGCCTCGCCCATATTATCGCCACAGGTGGTCAATGCCCAACAGAATTCCGGCTTTCCAACAACCATCATCTTTCCGATGAATTCACGGACGATTCTTGGTGGTTGCCAACCGTGTGTGGGATAGCAGATGCCCAGTCGTTCACCTTCTGCTAACTGCAGCTGGTAGTTCCCTTCCCGGATGAGATCGGGAATATAGCACAATTTTTCACCGATGGCCTCTGCTATCTGCTGGGCCACCCAACGGGTGTTTCCTGTTCCTGAGAAATAGAGTATCATACCAAATATGCTTGCTTGTGCATGCAAAGTTACGAAAAAAAACAAGAATACAAAATATTTTTCGTAACTTTGCCTTCAAATTTACCTAAACAGCAATAATGAACAACGAAATACTTCAGCAACTGAATGATAGTCAGCGAGATGCGGTGCTCTACTGTGATGGGGCAAGTCTTGTCATTGCCGGTGCGGGATCAGGAAAGACGCGCGTTCTGACCTATAAGATTGCCTGGCTGTTGGAACAGGGCATGAAACCTTGGCAGATCCTCGCCCTAACATTCACCAACAAAGCGGCACGCGAGATGAAAGAACGAATCGGCCGACTGGTGGGCGACGAACATGCTCGTTATCTCCAGATGGGTACCTTCCATAGTGTCTTTGCCCGTATTCTAAGGGCGGAGGCTGATAAGATTGGCTATTCCTCCAACTTTACGATCTATGATCAGACCGATGCTCGTTCACTGGTGAAAGCCATTATCAAGGAGTTGGGCCTCGACGATAAGGTGTATAAGCCCTCATCGGTGGCTGACCGTATTTCGATGGCGAAAAACCATTTGCTATTACCGCAGCACTATGCCCAGAGTGCTTGGGCGAGTGACGACGCCCAACAGAAGCGTCCACAGGTGTCAACTATATATATAAGGTACGCGGAACGGTGCCGTCAGGCGAATGCGATGGACTTCGACGATCTGCTGGTGCAGACGTGGATGTTGTTCCAAAACCACGAGGATATCCGACAGAAATATGTAGAGAAGTTTCAGTTCGTACTGGTCGATGAGTATCAGGACACCAACTACGCACAACAGGCCATCGTCTATCAGTTGACGAAAGAGCGTCAGAAAGTGTGCGTTGTGGGTGATGATGCTCAGAGCATCTACTCGTTTCGTGGGGCCAACATCGACAATATCCTTAACTTCCAGTCGCAGTATCAGAATGCACGTCTCTTCAAACTGGAACAAAACTATCGCTCTACACAGTTGATTGTACAGGCTGCCAACTCGCTGATCCGTCGGAATGAGCGTCAGATTCCCAAGAATGTGTTCTCTAAGAACGAGCATGGGGAACGTTTGCAACTGAAACCGGCATACTCTGATAAGGAAGAGGCCATGATCGTTACACAGGACATCAAACGCATCCGTCGACAGGATCACTGTTCATGGAGCGACTTCGCCATTCTTTATCGTACCAATTCCCAGAGTCGTTCCTTCGAGGAACAGATGCGTAAAGATAATATCCCTTATCGTATCTACGGTGGACTGAGTTTCTATCAGCGCAAGGAGATCAAGGATGTGATAGCCTATTTCCGTCTGATTGCCAACCCCAATGATGAAGAGGCATTTAAGCGTATCGTCAACTACCCGGCACGAGGAATCGGGGATACGACTATCGGGAAGATTGTCCAGACGGCCCAGGCTTATGGCGTCAGTCTTTGGCAGGTCATCAAGGAGCCCGTACTATTCCCGATGGAGGTCAGCAAGGGAACGATGACCAAACTCCAGAACTTCCGTGAACTGATAGAGGGATGGATCTCCCGACTCAACACGGAGGATGCCTACACCTTAGGCCACGACATCATCATGAACTCAGGAATCAGCAAGGATATCTATTCGGGCCGTAACCCTGAGGACATCTCCCGTCAGGAGAACTTAGAGGAATTCCTGAGTGGTATGCAGGATTTTGTGGAGTCACGCCGCGAAGAGGATATGGCTGATCAGATTTACTTGCCTGATTTCTTGCAGGAAGTGGCGCTACTCACTGATCTGGATAGTGATGACGGTGACTCCAATGACAAGGTAACGTTGATGACGATTCATTCCGCTAAAGGACTAGAGTTCCCTACGGTGTTTGTAGTGGGACTTGAAGAGAATATTTTCCCCAGTCCGATGTGTACCAACTCCATGCGTGAACTTGAGGAGGAACGCCGGTTGCTCTATGTGGCAATCACACGTGCCGAGAAACATTGCATCCTTACCTGTGCCCAGAACCGTTGGCGCTATGGCCGTATGGAATATGATACACCTTCGCGCTTCATCCGCGATATCGATCCAGAACTGTTGCAGTTACAATCTGACAGCACTATAGAAAAGCCTTCCTTTGAAAGGAACCGCAACTACCGCAGCGATGGTCCTGAATGGATGCAGAACCCAAGACCGGTAGCGACACAGTTTAAGGCTGATCCGAAGCCTCGTGCTGTTGCACCCCGTCAACCTGAGAAACCTGTCGATCCCTTCGGTCCTAACTTCAAACGCGTGTATAATGCTGTGGCTCCACGCCCTATGGCGACAGATCCCAGTCCCAGTGACTTACGGGAAGGCGCCAAAATCGAGCATCAGCGTTTTGGTATTGGCATTGTGACCCGGATTGAGGGTACTGGTGAGAACACCAAGGCAACTGTGGAGTTTAAGAACGCAGGTACTAAACAGTTGCTGTTAAAGTTTGCCAAATACAAAATAATCGGATAATTAAAAGAATTAGAGCGCCTCGTCATCCGGGCGCTCTATTCTTTTGGTTATTTTGGGCAAGTGTTTCTTCTTTCTGAGCCACGCTTCCTTGCGGGCCTCATACGCTTCATGATGTTTCTCGAGAAATCCGTCAGCCATAGCACTTGTCTCTATAGGAATTTCGCGAAGATCACCTTGATGTCTATCGGTGAGTTCTTACCGCCGACCAATTGCGTACACGACAGACCAATCTGGTTACTGATAGGTGTCGTCGATGTCGTAGTGCTACCACTCTTCGTAGTGACGGTAATTGTCTTGGGTTGTGTGATGGGTACCAGCACGACCTTGTTCCAGTCTGGGTGTTTCTTTACCCAATCAGGATCATCAAGTGTTCCTAAGATCAAATCCACATACATACTTGAGATCAGATCACCTAAATTCGTAAAGGCGTAATTATTCTTTGAAAGTGTAGCTACATAAAAACGTTTGTAGTCGTAGGTCTTCTCTTTCTCAAAGAAAGTATACAGACTGTCCTTCGGCAGCAATAAGATGGTCGAAGGTGCGGCAAAGTTATATTTATCATTCGGATTCAGACTGTTCAGTCGCTCGAAACTCATACTGACAGAGAGCAGATAATCGAGGGAGGTATTATCTTTCATGATTTCCTCCACAGGCAGTGTCACCTCGGTAAAGATTCCTGCAGGTGCTTTCAGATAGGTGCAGTTATCATCACTCACCAGTCGTTCCAGTCCTTCCTTGTCGTTGGTAACTTTCACGGTCTGTAGTACCTCAGAAGTAGATGCCAACGTCAGTACCGCATTAATAGTCTTTCCGGCTGCGTATCTGAAGTAGGTTTTCATCTCGATACGTGACATTTTTGCCATCACACCCAGTCCGTCAATATGCTTAAAGTAGAAGCCTGGACAGAGGTTGTGTACAAATGTATAGGAGTTTTTGAAATACTCGGGATGATCATAATAGTTTTGCAGGATATATGAACCAAAGTTCTTATAAGTCTTACCGTTCTTGTCCTTGTATGAGTCATTGATGGTCACACGCCCGATGTCAACATAACCAGTTACGCTACGAGCGCTATCAGAGTAGGTGAGATTGGCTAATGTGAACACAATATCTTTCTGCAGACCGTCTTTTCTGATGTAACCCTCCTTTTCAGGATCATAGTTACTATAGTAGGTAGCCTCAGAGTCCATCGCCTTGTTCAACTCCATCACACGCATCTTCATCGGGGTAAGGGAGTCGCCATAACAGTTGGCCTTGTCAAAGTAGAACCAGATCTCACAAGAGTCTGCTACGATCTCATCGCCAACCTTACTCATGATGGAATCTTTTTTAGGCATGATCAGATCCTCTAGCATATTAAACTGCGCCATATACTCGTTCTTCACGTAGGTGTCGGTCTCGGGATCTTTCACCATACCGAAATAGCAATCGAAGTTACGGGCATAGACTGAGTCGGCCAAAATCGATTTGGAGGTCGCCTGATATATTCCTGTGCTAATCTTCAAGTTATCCGTGTCCTGTGTAAGTGAACCTCCGATATTATTCGTATCTTCACTACAAGAGAATATTGCCATTGCCGTGAATGCAATCGCTGTCAACAATCTTATCTTCATATATCTTTCAGTGGGTATCTATTTTTCGTTTTTATTCGTCCTCCTCGGGGAACAACTGTCCGTAGAATGACTCGTAGGCCTCGGCAAAGTCTTCTTTATAGCCCAGCACAGGGATGTTTTTCCCTTTGGCAAAGTCCACGAGACTCTTCTTCACATCTTTATCTGCCACCACAACACCGTCGCTGTACGCGATGGCCATTTTTGACAGTTCATTAAAATCAAAGTTATCCTTATAGTCCTTCAACAACTCGGCACGCCCCTCACGGAACTCCAGACATTGCTTGAAGTCACTGCCTAATTTCTTTTCGAGACTCTGTGCAAAGAGGGATGTTACCACCTTCGTCTCTGCAAACGACGGCTCATCATGATAGGCGGTCTTCACATAGAAGGGGATAGCAGCACTCATCCAACCTTGACAATGGATGATGTCTGGAATCCAACGGAGTTTCTTTACCGTTTCCAGCACACCGCGGGCAAAGAATATGGCACGCTCACCGTTGTCGGTATAGTCTTCTCCCTGCTCGTCCTTCTCCATCAGTCGTTTGCCGAAATAATCGTCATTATCGATGAAGTACACCTGTACTCTGGCCGACGGGATCGAAGCCACCTTGATAATCAAGGGGTGATCGGTATCGTTGATGATCAGATTCATACCCGACAGACGGATCACCTCATGAAGCTGTCCGCGACGCTCGTTAATGGTGCCCCATTTCGGCATAAACGTACGGATTTCATGATTACGTTCCTGCATTGCTTGCGGAAGGCTCTTTCCCATAAGTGACAAGTTATTGTCGGGGACGTACGGAGAGATCTCCTGGTTGATGAACAATATCTTTTTCTTTGCCATAGCTATGATTTTACCGCGCAAAGTTACTAAATATTTCGCACAAAAAAGACTTTCTGTGCTTTATTTTAGCAAAAAGTGACATTTATGGGGTGATTTTTTAGTTTTTAAACGAATTTCCTGATCAGTGACACGAAACGTTCGCCATACTTCTGCCGCTTATGTTCACCGATACCTGAGATACATCCGAACTGTTCCAAGGTTGTGGGTTTGATGGTGGCGAGGGCATGCAGCACCTTGTCGCTGAAAATGATATAGGGTGGAAAACCTTCTTCCTCGGCACAGGTCATACGCAGACTGCGCAACGCTTCAAACAACTTCGGATTCTCAATGCCCGTCGTCGGCGGAAGTCCTGGAATGGTGATAGTCGGGATCTCCAGTCTTAGTTTTGTCTTCTTCTTTGATATTTCCATCTCGTTGTGGTCCACAATATAGAGTTCCGCCTGCTTCCTGCCGTAGAGAACGTCCTCGCCAATCGTTGTCACCTTCACTTTGTTACCATCGTTATAGGCGATCTCGAAGAATCCCATCTGTAACATCTGTAACAGATAGTCCTGCCAGTCTTTGGTTGTGAGTTCCTTACCCACACCAAAGGTCTTCAGACGGTCATAGCCTTTCTTACTGACAGTGGGAGAGTGGATGCCCTTCAGAATCTCAATGATGGTCGAGAGTCTGATCTCCTCATTGGTTCGCTTGGCGGCACTCAGTGCCATCTGCACATACCGCGAACCGTCAAATCGTTTCGGGGGATTCTCGCATACGTCACAGTTACCGCAGTCGTGGTCGGTCTGTTCACTGAAATAGTTTAGCAGAATCCTTCTCCTGCACACTCTTGATTCCGCATACTCCTGCATCCTTCTGAGTTTCTCCATATTCACATCCTGCTGACCGCTCTGTTTGGCAAATTCCGTCAGTTGGATGATATCCGCCAATGAATAAAAGAGAATGGTTTCCGCTGGGGCGCCGTCTCTGCCTGCACGCCCGATCTCCTGATAGAAACTTTCGATACTTTTGGGCATATTGTAATGGATTACCCATCTCACATTACTTTTGTCGATACCCATACCGAAAGCGATCGTGGCACAGACCACCAAAAGTTGGTCGTTCTTGAACTGTTCCTGTGTCAGGTTGCGCTCCGTCGGGTTCATACCGGCATGATAGGCTGCGGCATTGATACCTTTTTTCCTGAGGTCTTCTGCCACCTTTTCCGTCGTCTTCCTACTCAGACAGTAGATGATACCTGCTTCCCATGGTCTCGCCTTGATGAAATTCATGATAAAGTGCATCTTCTCTGCGTTTTTATAACCTCTTTTTACAGAAAGACTTAGATTCGGACGGTCAAAGCTTGAGATGAACTCACGGGCGTCTTTCAATTGTAACTGTTCGATGATATCCTGACGGGTCACTTTATCGGCGGTTGCCGTGAGTGCCATCATCGGTATGTTCGGAAATTTCTCCCTCAGTGTTGCTAGTTGCGTGTACTCGGGACGAAAATCGTGGCCCCATTGACTGATACAATGGGCTTCATCCACCGCTAATAGCGACAGTCGCATGTGACTCAACAGATGGTCGGCCTCGGCGATAGCTCTTTCTGGGGAGATGTAAAGCAGTTTGATTTCTCCCGCCACACACCGTCTGCGGATCAGTAGGTCCTCAGTGCTGTCGTTGCCGCTATTCAGCGCTTCGGCGGCAATGCCGTTGGCACGGAGCGACTCCACCTGGTCCTTCATCAGACTGATGAGCGGCGAAATGATTACCGTTGTCCCCTCCATGACAAGGGCAGGTATCTGATAGCACAGACTTTTTCCGCCTCCTGTCGGCATCAATACGAGGGCATCTCTGCCAGCCACTACGTGTCTAATGATGTCTTCTTGGTTCTCGCGGAACGAATCATATCCAAAATATCGCTGTAAGGCGTCGAAAATGTCCATAAATCTCGAATTTTTGTACAAAGATAGTGATTTTAATAAAAAAAAGATGAAAAAATAGTTGTACATATTGATTTTTTTTGTATATTTGCAAAAAATTATCATAAACCATGTTACAAAATGGCTAAATACAACATTACAGAAAAGAAAGAAAAGGAGGCTGCTTATAGAAGTCTTGTGAGCCCCCGGATGATGGATGAGATGCAGGAGAAGATCCTCCAGATTATCGTCATGCAGAAGAAGTACCGTGACAAGGATTACTCTGCCAAAAAACTTGCAGAGGATCTCGGAACCAACACCCGTTACATTTCTGCCGTCGTAAATGTGCGATTCCACATGAATTACACATCGTTTGTGAACAAATATCGCATTGACGAGGCAATGACTATTCTCGTGGATAAGCGATATCAGGATCTCCGCATGGAGGAGGTTAGCGACATGGTGGGTTTTGCCAACCGTCAGTCGTTCTATGCTTCATTCTATCGTGTGGTAGGCATCACCCCGCGTGAATATCGCCTGCAGCATTTGAAGCAGCATCCCGCCATGTTGGCTAAACGCCCTAAGAAGTCCAAAGCTTAAAAAGAGGAGTGGACTTACGTGGATTTTTCTTATCAAGATGAGCGGTTTGCAGACTTACAGCTGCTCAGGTACAGATTGAATGGCTTCTCACAGTTGACCCTTCAGCAGAAAACGCTTGTATTCTACCTGTCGGAAGCCACCTTGTGGGGGAGAGACATTACGTTTGATCAGTTTGGAAAGTACAACCTCCGCATCCGAAAGATGCTGGAGGTTATCTATTGTGATGCAACCATCTCCCATGATACCGACGACTTCAAGGCTCTGGAAGTCTATCTGAAGCGCGTCTGGTTCTCAAATGGCATCTATCACCATTATGGCTGTGAGAAGTTCAAACCCGCATTCTCGTCCGAATGGCTACGTGCCCGACTGCATCAGGTTGATGTGCGCCGTCTGCCATTAAAAGAGGGAGAGACTCTTGATGCATTCTGTGACGAACTCTTCCCAGTTATCTTCGACCCCGATGTGCTACCGAAACGCGTCAATAAAGCCGATGGCTCCGACCTACTGCTGACATCCGCCTGCCATTTCTATGACGGAGTGACACAGGCAGAGGCAGAAAACTTCTATGCTGCTCAGAAGCAGGCTCAGGCATCCTCGGATACACCGCCATCCTTCGGACTGAACTCCACACTCGTAAAGACCGCTGATGGCAACATCCGCGAAGAGGTGTGGTCAGCCAACGGGAAATACGCCAATGCCATCCTACATATTATCTATTGGCTGGAGAAAGCACTGACAGTGGCAGAGAATGAACAACAGAAGAAGGTTATTTCACTTTTGATAAGTTATTATCGGACAGGCGATTTGCAGACATTCAATCAATATTGCATCGAATGGTTGCAGGAGCACGATTCCTCCATCGACTTCATCAACGGCTTTATCGAGGTGTATGGCGATCCCTTGGGACTGAAAGGTTCCTGGGAAGGACTGGTAGAGTATATCGACACAGAGGCAACTCAGCGTACGCAGACCATCAGTCGTAATGCCCAATGGTTTGAAGACCATTCGCCCGTTGATCCGCGTTTCCGCAAACCTGTGGTCAAAGGTGTCTCTGCCAATGTCATCTGTGCGGCGATGCTGGGAGGCGATGAATATCCTTCCACCGCTATTGGTATCAACCTGCCCAATGCCGACTGGATCCGGGCACAGTATGGTTCCAAGAGTATCACTATCAGCAATATCACCGATGCCTATAACAAAGCCTCGCATGGTAACGGCTTCAAGGAAGAGTTTGTGATCGATGCCGATACACTCCGACTCATCGATCAATATGGGGATAGATGTGATGATCTGCATACCGACCTCCACGAGTGTTTGGGTCACGGCAGCGGACAATTGTTGCCAGGTGTTGATCCCGATGCCCTCAAAGCCTATGGCAATACGATCGAGGAGGCGAGGGCTGATCTCTTCGGGCTCTACTACATGGCCGACCCCAAATTGGTGGAATTGGGGCTCTTGCCCGATGGATTCGCCTATCAGTCACAGTATTATACCTATATGATGAATGGTCTGCTGACCCAGTTGATTCGTATCACACCAGGACATCAGATCGAAGAAGCTCACATGCGCAACCGCGCCCTGATTGCTCATTGGTGTCATGAGAATGGCGATTGCCTGCATCTTGTCTCCCGTGAGGGTAAGACCTACGTTGAAATCAGCGATTATCCCGCCCTGCGCCAACTTATTGCCCGTCTGTTAGCAGAGATTCAACGCATCAAGAGTGAGGGAGACTACGAGGCTGCCCGTCAATTGGTGGAACGATATGCTGTCAAGGTCGATCCAGCCATCCATGCAGAGGTGCTGGCCCGTTATGAGCGATTGAATCTTGCACCTTATAAGGGATTTATCAATCCTGTACTGTTGCCCATTTATGATAAGAACGGTGAAATCGCCGATGTTAATGTCTATTATGGCGAAAGCTATGCCCATCAGATGCTTCGCTACAGCCAGTCTTACGCCTCACTGATCTGACGATGGATATACAACAACAAGTGAAGGAGATCAAGCAGTCGTTCCGTCAGATGATGGACGGATCGGTTGCTGCCTCTATGCGCACCAAAGGTGTGGATTACAAACTGAACTGGGGCGCCACACTTCCCAGACTCCGCGAGAAGGCCGAAGAAATCGGCAAGAACTACGACCTTGCCATTGCCCTATGGAAAGAGAACGTACGTGAGTGTAAGATCCTTGCGACAATGATCATGCCACCCAACGAGGTATTGCCCGAGGTCATTGATATCTGGATGGAACAGACACCTACGCAGGAGATTGCAGAACAGGCCGCCTTTAACCTTTATCAGTATCTGCCTTATGCCCCAGAGAAGGCTTATACCTGGATGGCTTCATCCGAACCCCTTTATCAACTTTGCGGATTCCATATTATCACCCGTCTGTTTATGAACGGTCAAGAACCTAACGAGCGTGGTATCAATGAGTTCATTGATCAGGCTATAGTAGCACTTCAAGGTGAGAGTATCCCTGTTCGTAAGGCCGCAATGGCAGCCGTACAACGTTTTGCCAACTTAGGACTGGTGTATGAACGCATTGCCAAAAGTGCATTAAAACAGGCTAATTTAGATTTTTTATAGGTAAACTCTCTTTTGTCTGCCCGAAAATGCGTACCTTTGTACGGTTTTTGTGGAACAATAGATGAAAGAATCAGTAATCAAGTCAGTAACACGCATTCTGGATAACTATCTTGAGGTGACCCGTCATCGCAAGACACCGGAGCGTTATACTATCTTGCGTGCCATCTACAACCATAAAGGTCATTTCACCCTAGATGAGCTTAAAGTCGAACTGGAAGAGAAATATACTTTCCCTGTCAGTAGGGCGACGCTTTACAACACGCTTAACCTCTTCAGGGATATCCGTCTGGTAATGCGTCATCACATTCAGGGAATTACGAAATACGAAGCTTTCTATGGCAACCAAAACCACTGTCATCAGATCTGCACGACTTGTGGGAAGGTGACAGAGATTACCTCCCCGGAGATTGTGGCGGCTGTCGAGAGCGTCGGACTGAAACGCTTCCGCAAAGACGGTTTCAATCTTTACATTTATGGTGTCTGCAGTACTTGTCAGGCAAAACTCACGCGTAAGCGTCGTCAAGAACAAGAGAAAAAGTTAAAAACAAAATAAATAACGTATTATGAACAAAGGTAAAGTAGATGTCCTGCTCGGTTTGCAGTGGGGCGACGAAGGAAAAGGTAAGGTGGTCGATGTGCTGACCCCGAAGTACGATGTGGTGGCCCGTTTCCAGGGCGGTCCTAATGCTGGTCATACGCTCGAATTTGAAGGCCAGAAGTATGTGCTGCGTTCCATTCCATCAGGAATATTCCAAGGTGGAAAGGTCAATATCATCGGGAACGGTGTGGTGTTGGCACCTGATCTCTTCATGGACGAGGCCAAGGCTCTGGAGGCCAGTGGTCATGATCTGCATGCCCGTCTGCATATCTCCAAGAAAGCCCATCTCATCATGCCCACCCATCGTGTGCTCGATGCAGCCTACGAAGCCCAGAAAGGAAAGGACAAGGTAGGCACCACTGGTAAGGGTATCGGTCCCACCTATACGGACAAAGTGTCACGCAATGGTCTGCGCGTCGGTGATATCCTCGATCACTTCGAGGAGAAATACGCTAAGGCGAAGGCCCGTCATGAGGCGATCCTGAAGTCGCTCAACTTCGAGTACGACATCACAGAGGTTGAGAAGAAATGGCTCGAAGGAATCGACTATTTGCGCCAGTTCCCCATCGTGGATTCCGAGCACGAGATCAACAACATCCTGAAGAGCGGTAAGAGTGTGCTTTGCGAGGGTGCTCAGGGAACAATGCTCGACGTGGATTTCGGCTCCTATCCCTTTGTTACCTCATCCAATACCATCTGCGCAGGCGCTTGCACAGGTCTGGGTATCGGTCCCAACAAGATCGGAGAGGTCTATGGTATCATGAAGGCTTACTGCACACGTGTCGGTGCGGGGCCTTTCCCCACAGAACTGTTCGATGAAACGGGCAAGACCATCCGTGACCTCGGTCATGAGTATGGTGCAGTGACTGGTCGTGAGCGTCGTTGTGGCTGGATCGACCTTGTTGCCCTGAAATACTCAATCATGGTAAATGGTGTGACCCAACTCATTATGATGAAGAGCGATGTGCTCGATGGATTCGACACCATCAAAGCCTGTGTGGCTTACAAGCAGAACGGCACGCAGATCGACTACTTCCCCTACAACATCGAAGAGGGTATTGAACCTGTTTATGAAGAGTTGCCAGGTTGGAAGACCGACATGACCAAGTTTACCAGCGAGGATCAGTTCCCGAAGGAATTTAGCGATTACATCGCCTTCCTCGAAGCCCAACTCGAAACACCGATTAAGATTATCTCTATTGGTCCTGACCGCGACCAGACAATTGTAAGAAAGTAATAAATGGCACAGAAACCAAATATTCCTAAAGGAACGCGCGACTTCTCTCCATTGGAGATGGCGAAGCGCAACTATATCTTTGACACCATCAAACAGGTGTATCAACTTTATGGCTTCCAGCAGATTGAGACGCCCGCTATGGAAACGCTCGGAACACTGATGGGTAAGTATGGCGAGGAGGGCGACAAACTGCTCTTCAAGGTACTTAACTCAGGCGATTACCTCTCAAAGGTGTCCGACGACGAACTGAAAGAACGTAATGCCCTTCACCTCGCAGCCAAACTCTGCGAAAAGGGTCTGCGCTACGATCTCACCGTACCTTTCGCCCGTTATGTGGTGATGCACCGTGAAGAATTGCAGTTGCCCTTTAAGCGTTATCAGATGCAGCCCGTATGGCGCGCTGACCGTCCGCAGAAAGGCCGTTACCGTGAGTTCTGGCAGTTTGACGGCGATATCGTAGGCTCTGATTCACTGCTCAACGAGGTCGAACTGATGCAGATTGTCGATACCGTATTCAACCGTTTTGGTGTTCGTGTACAGATAAAGATCAATAACCGTAAGATTCTCACCGGAATTGCCGAAGTCATCGGTGCTGCCGACAAAATCGTCGATATCACCGTGGCCATCGATAAACTCGATAAAATCGGCATTGACAATGTAAATGAGGAATTACGTGCCGATGGACTCGAGGAAAACCAGATTGCCAAGTTGCAGCCCATCATTTCCCTCGAAGGCACGAATGACGAGAAACTCGATACTATTGCCGAGGTGCTGAAAGACTCAGAGATCGGTCTGAAAGGTGTAGAGGAGAGCCGTTTCATCCTTAACACCCTGAAAACTCTCGGTCTGAAGAATGAGATACAACTCGATCTCACGCTGGCACGCGGCTTGAACTACTATACAGGTGCCATCTTCGAGGTGAAGGCACTCGACGTACAGATCGGTTCCATCACGGGTGGTGGTCGTTACGACAACCTCACGGGTATCTTCGGTATGCCTGGCATCTCAGGTGTCGGCATCAGTTTCGGAGTCGATCGCATTTTCGACGTACTCAACGCTCTTGACTGCTATCCCAAGGATGCCGTCAACGGCACTCAACTGCTCTTCATCAACTTCGGAGAGAAGGAGGCTGCCTACTGTCTGCCCTTCGTGGCACAGGCACGTGCGGCAGGTATCCGTACGGAGATTTTCCCCGACTCATCAAAGATGAAGAAGCAGATGTCGTATGCCAATGCCAAGCAGATTCCCTTCGTGGCTCTGGCTGGTGAGAACGAGATGGCTGCCCAGAAACTCACCCTGAAGAATATGTTGACAGGGGAACAGCAACTTGTTGATATATCGGAAATTATTAAAACGGTATTAGCATGAAGAAACTTCTTGTGTTAGCGCTTACGGCGTTGTTTGTGCTCACGGCATTCACGCCCGACAAGACCACCACGATCTTTATCATCGGCGACTCTACCGCTGCCAATAAAGATCTCTCCAAAGGCAAACTCGAGCGAGGCTGGGGCATGGCGCTGCAGTGTTATTTCGATGATCGTATCCTCGTGTCGAACCATGCAGTCAACGGTCGTTCCTCGTTGTCCTTCATTACCGAAGGTCGTTGGGATAAGGTGCTCTCACAGTTGAAACCGGGTGACTACGTTATCATCCAGTTTGGTCATAACGACGAGAAACCGCAACCCGCCCGTCACACCGAACCAGGTTCTACCTTCGACTACAACCTCTCTAAATATGTGCGTGAGACCCGTGAACGTGGGGGCATCCCTGTGCTCATGAACTGTGTGGCACGTCGGAACTTCGCCAAGGTTACACCCAAAAACGATGATGATGAGAAGTTGCGCAATACCACTTTTGCCGATGGCGCTGGGGTCGAGGAGGGCGATTCGTTGATCGATACCCACGGACTCTACCGTGTGGCACCCCGTGATGTGGCTCAACGCATGAACTGCCATTTCATCGATGCCAACCAGATCACGAGCGATCTGGAGCAGCGTCTAGGCAGAGAAGAGTCTAAGAAACTCCATATGTGGTATCTGCCTGGTACCGAACCTACGGAGCCCGAGGGCAAGCAGGACAATACACATTATAATATATATGGTGCCCACACCGTAGCCCGCTTGTTGGCTGATGCCCTCTGTGCAGAGATTCCCGTACTTGCACCTTATCGCTGCGATGCTGATATCACCGTTGATCAACAGGGTCGAGGCCAGTTCTTCACGCTTGCCGACGCCATCGCTGCAGCCAAAGCCTCTTCGAAGGATACTGTCACCATTCAGATCCTCGGAGGCGGGTGGGAGCGACCAGTTCTCCCAAAGAAATCCAAGATCAAGTTCATTCTCCGTCAAGGCGCCACTTGGAAATAAAGCCCATAAGGCTCGAAACTAACGAGGCACGTAGCTCGACTATCTCGACCCACGTGCCTCGACAATTCTAATGACGATATTCAAAATGTTGGTAGTCCTTCATGGAACGCCAGGAGCCGCCCCAGGTAAAGCCGTGTTTGATGAAGAGCTTGTAGCAGAGATCTTCTGTCGTAATCTTATAACGGAAATCCTTCTTGCGATCAACATAAGGTACACCTGTGGCTGGCTCAACGATGCGATGACCGTCTTTCTTTCTATAACGAACGTAAGGGTTGTAAAGGGGATTGATGTCGATGGCTAAGCCGTAGGCATGCTTCGACAGATGTTTGGTGTCTGACACAGCACGATAGCAGAAGCAACTGGTGTTGTTGGCACGCATCTGTCGTTCGTCGTCGGCATCATAGTTGTCGGATAGGGTGATGCGTTGGATGGGGTAACGGGCCTCGTAAAGTTCACGGAAAATAGTAAGAAGTTTGGAGGCAATGCGTTTGTTACAGACAAGTTCCCCCTGATGGGTACGTCCGTCGTAGTCATAATGAAGCACACGGAGATAACGTAAGTCTGCACGCTGGATATGGGGATTGGGTTGATAACTGCGACCCTGCATGAGTTGCCATATGCTATCAGGGATGGTCTGAGCAGTGAATCCCTTAGAAAGGGTCTGGCCTTGCAGGCTCAAAGCACTGCAAAGCCAGACTATTAAGCAAAGAAATTTAATACGTGTCATTTATGAGAAGGCCACGGTAAGTCCTGCCATGACAATGCTGACCATCGACATGAGTTTGATAAGAATGTTGAGCGAAGGACCAGAGGTATCCTTGAAGGGATCACCTACGGTATCACCAACGATACAAGCCTTGTGGGCAAACGAACCCTTACCACCGAAGTTTCCTTCCTCGATATTCTTCTTGGCATTATCCCAGGCACCACCGGCATTCGCCATAAAGACAGCGAGGGTGAAACCACCAGCCAGACCGCCAACGAGCAAGCCGAGGACACCAGCCACACCGAGGACGATACCCACGATGATGGGGATGAGGATGGCGAGGATAGAGGGAACGATCATCTCGTGCTGGGCAGCACGGGTAGAGATCTCCACACAACGACCGTAGTCAGGTGTGCCTGTACCTTCAAGGATACCGGCAATCTCACGGAACTGACGGCGCACCTCTTGTACCATCTTTTCTGCTGCACGACCCACAGCCTCCATCGTCATACCACAGAACAGGAAGGCGGCCATGGCGCCAATGAAGGCACCTACGATCACACGCGGGTTCATAAGGTTGATCTGGAAGTAGTTCATGAAGTCGGGGATAGTAGCGTCGGAAGCGGAGATCACGTCGCCTGCCACATTCGTCAAGGTCTGTCCGGCACGGGCCATCGCGATCTTGATCTCTTCGATATAAGAGGCAAGCAGGGCGAGGGCGGTGAGGGCAGCAGAACCGATGGCAAAGCCCTTACCAGTAGCGGCAGTAGTGTTACCAAGTGCATCAAGTGAGTCGGTGCGATGACGAACCTCTTCGCCCAGTCCGCACATTTCGGCATTACCACCGGCATTGTCGGCGATAGGTCCGTAGGCGTCGGTGGCGAGGGTGATACCCAGTGTAGAGAGCATACCGACGGCAGCAATACCGATGCCATAGAGACCGTGAGACAGTGATTCTGACGACATAGAGAGGTCGAAGCCATTGGCACAAAGGTAACTGAGCATGATGGCTACACCAATCGTGATCACAGGGATGCAGGTAGAGATCATTCCCGTGCCGATACCCTTGATGATCACCGTAGCGGCACCTGTCTGTCCTGCCTCAGAGATCTTCTGGGTGGGTTTGTAAGAGTGAGAGGTATAGTACTCAGTAGCCTGTCCGATGATGACACCGGCAGCCAAACCAGAGATCACAGAGAAGGAGAGACCGAGCCAATTCTCAATACCTAAGAGGTAGAGGATGGCGAAGGAGGCCACAGCAATAAGAATGGCGCTGACATTCGTTCCTACAGAGAGGGAATGAAGCAGATCCTTCATCGTGGCACCTTCCTTAGTGCGTACCAGGAAGATTCCCAAGAGAGATAGGAACACACCCACGGCTGCAATGAGCATCGGGGCGATGACAGCCTTTAACTGGATCTCAAGACCTGCCACACCGAAGGCAGCAGCACCGAGGGCAGCGGTAGAGAGTACGGAACCGCAATACGACTCGTAGAGGTCGGCACCCATACCAGCCACATCGCCCACGTTATCACCGACGTTATCGGCAATGGTAGCGGGATTGCGAGGATCGTCTTCGGGGATGTCGGCTTCAACCTTACCCACAATGTCGGCACCTACGTCGGCAGCCTTCGTGTAGATACCACCACCCACACGGGCGAAGAGAGCCTGTGTAGAAGCACCCATACCGAAGGTCAGCATGGTGGTTGTAATAGAGATGAGTCCATCTGCATCGAAGTGGTTCAGAACAATAAACCAGATGGCAATGTCTAACAGACCAAGACCTACCACTGTGAGTCCCATGACGGCACCAGAACGGAAGGCGATTTTCAGACCGGCATTCAGACTCTCACGCGCAGCATTCGCCGTACGAGCAGAAGCATAGGTGGCGGTCTTCATGCCGAAGAAACCAGCCAGACCGGAGAAGAAACCACCGGTGAGGAAGGCAAAGGGTACCCAAGGGTTCTGTACGTTCAGACCATAGGCCATAAAAGCAAAGAGGGCACAGAGCACCACGAACACGATGCAGACCACCTTATACTGCTGTTTCAGGTAGGCCATAGCACCTTTACGCACATAGAGTGCAATCTCTTTCATACGGGGCGTACCTTCATCGGCTGCCATCATCTGGCGGAAGAAGAACCACGCCATGCTCAGTGCCACGAGCGATGCTACGGGCACGAGCCAGAATACTGCGGGAATGTTAATCATTACAGGGGCTTTTTAAGAGTTTATTGTTATTGGATAATTGGTTATTCCTCTACGTAGTCGAGCATATTGGCTGCTTCATCGTCGGGATCTTCTGAACCCAAATCCATCATCGTGGAGTAGTTGTCCTCGGTGATCTCATCGTCGTTGGGATCCTGAACGTCCTCATCTTCCTCGTCGTGAGAACTGTAGTTGTCTTCTACCTCGTAGTCCTCATTGTCGTCGTCGATATCTTCCTTGTCTTCGTCATCCTTATCAGAGAACTTCATCTTGATCTTCTCTTCCTCGGGCTTGAGTTTGGCAAAGATAGCCTCTACCCAACCGCCTTTAGACACTTCGAGCACATCGAAGCCATCATCAACCTTCTTCTCATACATGCCGCCCTTCTTATGGAGACGGTCCTTGGGAAGTGTCGTGGTGGAGATGTCGAAACCGCTGAGGATAATATCCTGGATGGACTGTGACAGGGAATCCCAACCGCCACCGAAGTTGCGATCGATGACCTCCAACAGTTTGGCTGCGGAGATATGACGGATATTCTCATAAGAAAGGTCGGTGACACGTGTAATCGGGCGCTTCTTGATAGCCCAAAGGAATTTCAGGTTCTCGTCGAACTTGATATCCATGACCTTATAGCCACGCTTCTCGTAGCCCTTCCTGACAGCAGGGGCCTCGTCCTTGATCTCTTCGATCAGGAAAGCACTCTTAAAGATGTCAAGATAATGTTGGATGTTCTCTTTTACTTCTGCGTCTTTCGTAGCGGCCTCCCACATACGGAACACATCGTTTTCCTGAATGTCCCAGACACTGTTTTTAGTGACTGCCTTAATTGATAATGCGGGGTTGCTCTCGGGTTGTTGTTGTTTCGTTCTTGCCATAATATTACAAATTTTCTGCAAATGTAACCACTTTATTTTTTATTAGCAAGTTTTTGGGCAATATTTTTTTTAATAATTGAAATAAATTTGGTTTTTCGCCGACTTATTCGTAATTTTGCAGCAAATTATGGCTCAACCGTTGGCTGAAAGACTCAGACCTCGCACGCTCGACGAATACATCGGACAGCAACATCTGGTAGGCGAGGGGGCCGTCCTGCGAAAGATGATCGAAGCAGGGCGGATTTCGTCGTTTATACTCTGGGGACCGCCGGGTGTGGGTAAGACCACCTTGGCACAGATCATTGCCAACAGACTGGAGACACCCTTTTACACGCTGTCGGCAGTGACCAGTGGCGTGAAGGATGTGAGGGATGTTATTGAGAAGGCGCAGAAGACGCGATTCTTTAACGAGGCTTCACCTATTTTATTTATTGACGAGATCCACCGTTTCTCGAAGTCACAGCAGGATTCGCTGTTAGGGGCTGTAGAGAAGGGAATTGTGACACTGATCGGTGCTACCACTGAGAATCCGTCGTTTGAGGTGATTCGTCCGTTACTCTCGCGCTGTCAACTCTATGTCTTGAAGTCGTTGGAAAAAGAGGATCTGCTGAAACTGCTCGATAGGGCTATTCATACAGACAACATCTTGAAAGAACGGGAGATTGAGTTGAAAGAGACGGGAGCCTTATTGCGCTACAGTGGTGGTGACGCCAGGAAGTTGCTGAATATCCTGGAACTCGTGGTGGAAGCCGAACCAGAGGGTGCTGTGGTGATCACCGACGAGATGGTGGAGAACCGTCTGCAGCAAAATCCTCTCGCGTATGACAAGGAGGGTGAGATGCACTACGACATTATCTCAGCGTTTATCAAGAGTATCAGAGGCTCTGATCCTGATGCCGCCCTCTACTGGCTGGCCAGGATGATCGAGGGTGGGGAGGATCCGCAGTTTATCGCCCGTCGTCTGATTATCAGTGCTTCTGAGGATATCGGGCTGGCAAACCCCAATGCCTTATTGTTGGCGAATGCCGCCTTTGATGCTGTGATGAAGATTGGATGGCCTGAAGGCAGAATACCCTTGGCAGAGGCTACGGTATATCTCGCCACCTCGCCGAAGAGCAACAGTGCTTATCTGGGTGTGGATGCTGCCTTGGCAAAGGTGAGAGAAACTGGTAATCAACCTGTGCCACTACCCATCAGGAACGCACCTACACAGTTGATGAAGGAGTTAGGCTATCACGACGGTTATAAATATCCCCATGACTATCCCGGGCATTTTACGGAACAGCAGTATCTGCCCGATGCGCTGGTGAACGAGCGATTCTGGCACGGACAGCATAATCCCACGGAGGAGAAACTGTATCAGCGGATGGTGAACTACTGGGGAAAAAGATACGAAGAATAATGGATCAGGATATGATCATACATATTATTGAGTTGCTGGGTACGTTTGCCTTTGCGATCTCAGGTATCCGCCATGCGGCTGCGAAACAGTTCGACTGGTTCGGCGGTTATGTGTGCGGTGTGGCGGTGGCCATCGGGGGCGGTACGATCCGAGACGTGATGCTCGGGACGACTCCGTTCTGGATGACGACCCCGATTTATCTGATATGTACGGCTGTGGCACTGCTCACAGTGGCTTTTTTCGGTCGTTGGATGGAGCCGTTGAAGAATGCGTGGTTCGTGTTCGATACACTGGGTCTTGCATTGTTTACGATAGCCGGTATTCAGAAAAGCATCGCCTTCGGACAACCGTTCTGGGTAGCCATCATCATGGGGTGTATCACTGGTTCTGCTGGTGGTGTGATCCGTGATGTGCTGCTGAACAATGAACCCGTAATCTTCCATAAGGAGATCTATGCGATGGCATGCGTGTTAGGCGGTCTCGTGTATTGGGGACTCATCAATCTGGGACTGTCTTCGGAGTTGAGTGCTATCGTGAGTTTCGTGGTGACTTGTTTGATCAGGTTCCTCGCCGTGAGATATCACATCTCATTACCGATCCTAAAAGAAATTAAAGAACAAAATAAAATAAATGGCTGAACAAGAGAATAATACAAACAGAAGACGCGCAAGGAAACCACAACCAGTAGATAACACCTACGGTCACTTGCAGCCTCAGGCATTGGAAGTAGAGAAAGCAGTACTGGGTGCGTTGATGATTGACAAGGATGCCTACGCCGTGGTGTGCGAAACGCTGCGTCCGGAAAGTTTCTATGAGCCCAGAAACCAGATGGTGTATCAGGCCATCATGGAACTAAGTATGGCAGAGCGTCCTGTGGATATCCTTACAGTGACTGAGCAGTTGGCTAAGGACGGAACCCTCGAAGAAGTGGGTGGTCCTGGCTATGTGGCTGAGTTGAGTTCCAGGGTGGCGTCGTCGGCAAACATCGAGTTTCATGCCAACATCGTGGCACAAAAGAGTCTAGCACGACAACTTATCCAGTTTGCCAGTGTGATTGAGACAAAAGCCTTCGACGAGACCATCGATGTAGAGGATCTGATGCAGGAGGCTGAGGGATCACTCTTCGAACTGTCACAGCGTAACATGAAGAAGGATTACACGGCTATCGACCCAGTGATTGCCCAAGCTGTGAAGACGATCCAGAATGCTGCCAAGAATACCGACGGACTGACGGGTGTCTCGACGGGCTATTATAAACTCGATGATATCACCAGTGGTTGGCAGGCTTCTGACCTGGTGATTATTGCAGGACGTCCTGCGATGGGTAAGACTTCGTTCGCACTCTCGATGGCGAAAAACATTGCTGCAGACTTGAAGGTGCCGATGGCATTCTTCTCACTTGAAATGTCGAATGTTCAGTTGGTGAACCGTCTCATCTCGAATGCCTGTGAGATTCAAGGTTCGAAGATCCTGAACGGACAGTTGCAACGTGACGAATGGGAACGTCTGGACAAGCGCATCAACAACCTGTTGGGTGCGCCGTTATATATTGACGATACACCAGGTCTCTCGGTGTTTGAACTGAGAACCAAAGCCCGCCGACTAGTGAGGGAACACGGTGTAAAATTGATTATGATCGATTATCTGCAGTTGATGAATGCCAACGGCATGCGTTTTTCGTCTCGTCAGGAAGAGGTGTCAACGATTTCCCGTTCTTTGAAAGGTCTGGCGAAGGAGTTGGATATCCCTATCTTGGCCCTGAGTCAGTTGAACCGTGGTGTGGAGAGTCGTGAAGGACTGGAAGGTAAGCGTCCACAATTGTCAGACCTGCGTGAATCGGGTGCTATCGAGCAGGATGCAGATATGGTGATCTTCGTGCATCGTCCGGAGTATTATCATATCTATCAGGATGATAACGGCAGAGACTTGCACGGTATGGCTCAGATCATCATTGCCAAACACCGTAAGGGTGCGACGGGTGATGTGCTGCTGACCTTCCGAGGCGAATATACTCGTTTTGAGAATCCTGAGGACAAGAACCTTGGTAATCGTGCACCGATGGGTGGCGGAGAAATCCTTGGATCAAAGGTGAACGGTAATAACAACACACCGCCAGATATGCATGAGGGTTATGATCCGTTTGGCGGAGGTGCCCCGATACCACCGCCTGACAGCAACGGACCGCTACCGTTCTAAAATAACAAGTCCCCGCTGAATGGCGGGGATTCTTGTTTTATTTATATTTCTCTATTAAAGCATCTGCTTGGGTGTCACCGAGCTCTTTGGCTTTGCGGAGATTCTCTATACCTTCTTTTTTCTGTCCTTTCAGGCATTGCCCAAGTCCGAGGAAAAGATGACCGTCGCTATTGGAAGGATCGAGGGCGATACACTCCTTGGCGGTGGCAATAGCCTGGTCGTAGAGCCCTACACGGATTTCGAGTGAGGCTTTCTCGGCATAGTAGAGAATCTCATTGGGATTCATTTGGATAGCACGGTTAATATCGTTGAGTGCCTGCTGATAGAGGCGTCCCTGGATCTCCACCTGATGACGGATATAGTAGAAGTTGTCGTTGACAGTAGCTGTCATAAGTGTCTCATACTCATTCATGTCACTGACTGCATCACGATAAAGTCCTGCGTTACGACGCGCCTCGGCACGCGCCCAGAGGTAGGGAGCAATCTCTTTCAGATAAGGACGACTGAACATAGCGATGGTACTGTCCATGAGTGCGAGCATCGCCGTTGTATCTTTCTGCATCTCCTTGCAACGGGCGGCAGCGAAGGAAATTTCGGCACTACGCAGGTTGGTGGATAGCAGTCCCTGGTAAATGTCATAGGCCTCTTGATACTGTTTCATCGCAAAGCGGATATTAGCCTCCAACTGTCGGTAGGTAGGCTGGGCATTGAGCGCATTGGCTGCCTGTATCTGTTGCAAAGCCTTTTCAAGACTCCAACCGGCATAAGGCTGTGCACTCTGAAAGATCTCCTTATTATAGATCATACGGGCGTAGTTGAAGTGTGCATCGTCCTTGGGGTTGGCCAACTTCAAAGCCTGTTCCATGTCATGTTCAGCACCAGAGAAGTCACCTGCGAGCGTTTCCTGCTGGGCTCTGTACATATAGCCTTCAGGTGCATTGGGGAACTGCTGGATGAAATCGCGGATAAGTGATACATACTGGGCAGAGTCAACCTGTGAACCAGCGAAATAAAGTACAAGTGTAGCCTCTTTGATATCTGTAGGCAGAAGTTTCTTTACTTGTGTGAGTCGGAGTGTCTCGTTATTGAATGTAAGACCTGTGATCTTCAGGGAGTCGGCAAAACTGGCGCTGACGGCATAACTCAGACTATCCCCGAGGACGGCTGGCTGCTGCATCATACCGATGACCTGTCCAGAGGCATTCAATAAAGGACAACTGACCTGATTCTCACCCATGGAAAGGGCGACGGTGTAGTAGGGATTGTTGCCTTGGAAGGTCTCTGCCTTGCGCACAGGACCACTCTTTACGGCTTTCACCTCATGATAGGGAAGCAGATAAGCCACACTGCCAACAGGAGCGATGGTAGAACTGATGGCAAGAGGCTGCGACTTGACATTGCTGACACGGAACTTCACCACATCGTACATATCGTTGGCTCCCAGGATGCCTGCAACTTGCAGTTCTTTTCCCTGGGCATCGATAACCACCGCACGGGCTGCTCCCTTGAAGGGCGTGAAGTTACTGACGGCCTCACCATTGGTACCTGTGAAGAATCCGTTGCTGCTGGCTATCAGAGAACCGTCGGCAGCAAAGGTCTTCAGGGTGAACACTGAACGAGAGGCATTTTTCACCCAGCCTGGCTGAGCGAAAGTGCTGACTACTGCAAAGAGCAGACAGCCTATGATACTGATTTTCTTCATATACGTAATAATTCTTTTGCGTTTTGGATGGCTGCATCGGAGACATCACTACCAGAGAGCATCTGGGCAATCTCACGGATGCGTTCTTCGGAAGACAACTCTGTCATACGACTGATGGTGCCTTGGACTGTCTCTTCCTTCTCTACTTTATAGTGCGTGGTGCCGAGGGCGGCAATCTGCGGCAAATGGGTGATGCTGATGACCTGACGCTCGTGGCGTCCCATCTCCTGCATGATCTCTGCCATCTTCTCGGCAATCTTTCCGCTGACTCCCGTATCGATCTCGTCAAAGATGATGGTGGGGAGTTTGACAGCCCCACTGATCATGGCTTTCAGCGAGAGCATGACACGGGCAATCTCACCACCAGAGGCCACCTGAGAGACAGGTTGGAGTGGGGTGGAGGTGTTGGCACTGAAGAGGAAGGCAACCTTATCCTGACCTGTGCGTCCGAGTGTATCTTCAGTAATCTGAATACTGAAACGGACATTGGGCATGCCTAAGGGAACGAGACGTGATTGCATCTCTTTCTCAATCTGCTGTGCTGCCTTCTGACGACGTTTGGTCAGGATATCAGCCTCTTTCTTCGCTTGTGTCTGAAGATTAGAAAGACGTTGCTGGAGTGCAGCAAGAGCCTCGTCACTATTCTCTATGTTATTCAACTGGGATTTGAGTTCTTCGCGCTTGGCGATTAGTTCAGAGACGTTCTCAACGTGATATTTCTTCTCCAGATCATAAAGACGATCCAGACGGTTATTGATCGCATCGAGTTCCGCAGGATCGAAGTCAACACGTTCCAATTGATTAGAAATCTCCTCAGAGATATCCTTCAATTCGATATAACTGCTTTCAAGGCGCTGTGCCAGTTCGCTGGCATCGGGGAATACCCACTGGATACCACTCAAAGCCGTACGGGCAGTACGAAGGGCACTGACGATGCCTGTCTCATCAGCAGAGAGCGCATTGTCTGCTTCGTATAGAGCACTTTTGATTTCCTCTGCGTGACTCATCGTATCACTCTTCTGTTCCAGTTCTTCCTGTTCGTCTTCCACGAGGTTCGCATTTGTCAGTTCTTCATATTGAAACTGCAGGAAATCCTGGTTCTGACGATTATTGTCAATGGCTTCGCGCAATGATTCTAGTTCCTTACTGACAGACAGATAGTTGCTGTAGGTCTGCTGGTATTGGGTGAGAGGTTTGGCGTTGTCAGCGATGATATCCACCACACTGAGTTGGAAGTCCTGCTTATTCAACAGGAGATTCTGGTGTTGGGAATGAATATCAATGAGTTGTTCTCCAAGTTCCTTTAACAAAACCAGTTGTACAGGTGTATCGTTGATAAAAGCACGACTCTTGCCTGCACTTGTCAGTTCACGACGGATGATACAGTCAGTGGGATCGTATTCGATATCATTCTCGGTAAAGAAAGTCTCCATACCATAGCGTGAAATATCGAAGTGAGCCTCGATGACACACTTATCCTTGATGACCTTGGAGTCGGCACGCTGACCTAACAGGAGTCCGATAGCCCCTAAGATGATGCTCTTGCCCGCACCAGTCTCGCCGGTGATGACAGAGAATCCCTGATAGAAGTCGATATCGAGTTCGTCGATAAGGGTGAAGTTCTTAATATATAGTCTCTTTAGCATATTATTTCTTGATGTTTTCCCAAGCATTACTCTGGGAGGCATTGAGCGACATCAGTAGGTCGTAGATACGTTCTTTCTCCTTCTGCGTGCCTTTACCTTGATAGATGTTTACCAGTTCGTCGCGCTTATAATCAGTCCATATCTGTGGCAGATAACTCATGGGCTTGTTCTCATGAGCACTCTGTAGATCGTTTACAAGGGCTTCAGAAATCTCAGTGCGACCACGCTCCGCATTGTTGGCCATCTCGTCGAGGCCTTTACGGTAATAGTCGTACTGAAGTTGACGGAATGGGCGCATCGACTCATCAAGATAATCGTTGATGATGGCAAAGCGGTTCCGATTGTTCTCAAATGCTTTCCATCCAGAGAAACCCAACTCATGTGCATTGTTCACCAGATACTTACAACGCTGCAAGACATCAGTGCCTGCCATCGGCGCAAAACTGTCGAGGTTGAGTCCGATGATCAGATAGGCATAGTAGGCGAGGAGGGCAGGGAGTTGCTGGTCTATGATCTCGTCGTTAAAGTTCAACTGATCGAACTGGATGAAGTCAAAATTGAACTGGTCATCCTTATTATTATATAAGGTAGAAGTGTAGGCAGAGTTATAGACAGGTCGGTTAGCCTGGATCAGTGCCGAACAGTTGAAACGGTTATCCTCACGGATATAGGCATTGACGGTGATGTTCAGACTACACTGGATACGTTCGTTCTTTTGGAACTGCAACGGAGTCCACTGCCGTTCGTTGATGAACTGTTCGATGGTCTGCTGGAGATTCTCAAACACGCCGACTTCCGTACCGGAGATCTGACTGTGATTGATATTAACCTTAACTTGCAGCTCCTGTGCGTGTATGCCAAGAACTGCAAGTATGAAAAGGGGTGTGAATATCGTCCGAAAGATTGTCATCCGTTAAGATTGGCCTCACGCAGACGGATGCGCGTAAGCACCTGTTTTGTGTTATAGGTGAAATCGCCAGCCAGGATCCAACTATAGTAGCCGGGATCAATTTGGAGAACATCGGCGACAGGGATTCCCTTGTGTTTGCCGAAGTTGAACACCTCCGTGATTCGCGGTTTACCATCCTTATCGAGCAGGACATTGCCATGACGGTCTTTCATCTCACCCCAGATGATTCGGCCAGCGAAATCGACGTAGTTGTTCATCTTCGAGAACTCTGCCAGTTTATCCATATCGTTCTCCAACACCTTCTCCTCATCCTCATTGGCACCTGGGGCATACTTGTCGAGTTCCCCCATAAGCACACGATAGGTAGCCTCTGTATCCTGATCTGCACGATGAGCCTCGAAATCGTCCTCCATCTTTCGCCCGCAATAGAACTTATAGGCGGCGGCGAGATTACGCTTCTCCATACGTTTGAAGATGGTACAGGCATCAATCATTCGACTCTTGGAGAAGTCGAAATCAACGCCTGCACGCAGGAACTCTTCTGCCAGTAGGGGGATATCGAAGTGGTTGGAATTAAAGCCTGCAAAATCACATCCTGCAAACTTGGTGGCAAGTGTCTGACCCAGTTGCTTGAATGTCGGCTTATCCTTCACATCCTCGTTAGTGATACCTGTCAACTGACTGATCGTCGGATCGATAGGTTTCTCGGGGTTCACCAGTTCGTTTCCACGTTCTTCCTTTCCGTCAGGATAGACCTTGATATAGGAAATCTGTATGATGCGGTCTTTTACAAGATCGAGCCCCGTCGTTTCCAAGTCGAAAATGACAATCGGTTTTGTAAGATTCAGTTTCATTGATCTGTAAACTCCAAACTTAGTCGTTAATCAACATCGGCATCAGAAGCATCAGCACATCCTGATTCTCAGGCTGCTCAGAGGGGAGAACCAGTCCTGCACGACTGGGATCTGCCAGCTGTATGATGACTTCCGGACAATCGAAGTTGCTTAATACCTCAATGAAGGAAGAACCCTTGAAACCAATAGACATAGGATTACCGTTATAATCGCAAGACATACGCTCGGTGGCTGTCTTTGAGAAGTCGTAGTCCTCAGCGTCAAGCTGCAGGGTAGACCCCTCCACATGGAAACGGATCAGATTGCTGGAGCCATTAGCGAAAGGCTGTACACGACGCAGCGCTGCCAACAGACCAAGACGATCCACATGCATCTCATTAGGATTGTTCTGAGGAATCACAGAGTTGTAATTGGGGAAGCGTCCCTCAATCAGACGGCACTGCAGGGTTCCATCACCATAATTGATCTCTGCATTACGCTCATCGAAACGGATCGTTACATCACCACCGTCTTTACCCAGCAGGTTCTTCAGCAGATTGGCAGGTTTCTTAGGCAGAATGAATGCGGCGGGCTGGTCGCTCTTAATCGTAAACACTTTATTACGTACGAGTTTATGACCGTCAGAAGCCACCACAGCAAGATGATCGGGAGTCAGATCGAAATAGATACCGTTCATCACAGGACGCAACTCGTCCTGAGCAGTTGCAAAGATAGAGCGGTTGATATTCTCTGCCAAAACAGCATTGGGAATGGTGATCGTGTTTGCAAAGTCGTTCACAGGCTGAGACATAGGGAACTCATCGGCATTTTCGATTGGCAGTGAGAACAGACCATTCTGATAGGAGATCTTTACCAGGTTCTGCTGCTGATCCACCTCAAAGGTGATGGGCTGCTCAGAGAAACCTTTCACGGCTTCCAGAAGATTGTGGCTGTCAATGGCAAAACGACAGTTTCCGTCGCTCTCTGTCAGTTCAAGCTGCGTCTTCATGATGTTTTCACTGTCTGATGCAGTCAGACGAAGCACGTTGTCATTGATTTCAAAGACGAAATCACCCAGGATGGGCAAGGCATTCTTACTGTTGATGACTCTCGAAAGTGCAGAGAGCTTTGAGCTCAGTGCGGTACTTGATAATGTAAATCGCATAGTTTTATAGCTTTCTTGTTATTTATTACATATTTAATAATTGAGCACAAAATTACAAAAAAACGTTGTAATGAACAAAATTTTCAGCAGAAAATGATGCTTTTCAAACTATTTTTAGTAATTTCGCCACGTGAAAACGAAAAATTCAACAAAATAAAACATTTAATTATGGAATTAACAGGTAAAATTATTGCCGTTCTTCCGGCAAACAGTGGTGTGTCTAATCGTACAGGAAATCCCTGGATGTCTCAGGAGTATGTAATTGAAGTGCCGGGGCAGTATCCCCGCAAATGTGTCTTCCGTATCTTTGGTGAAGACAGAATCAAACAGTTCAATATCCAGCAAGGAGAAGATATCACTGTACAGTTTGATATTGATGCCCATGAGTATAACGGACGTTGGTTTAATGAAATTCGTGCATATAACGTGACTCGTGGTCAGGTACAGCCAACACCAGCACCTGGTGCAACACCGTTCCCGCCAGCTGGAGGTGCTACAGCGCCATTCCCGCCTGCACAGGAACCTGCATCTGAAGGATCAGCCGATGATCTGCCATTCTAAATTTGTAAATTAAAGGAAATAGTATATAAAAATGGATGCCGTTCCCTGTGAAATAGAGAACGGCATTTTTTGTTTCTACAAAATGAAAAGGGAGAGGCCCCCTTTATTTTTTTATTTATCATAATGCCGATTCAGCTAATAATGGACTTGTTGTTACTTTGATTATATTATAAGCCTTTATTTACCATTGGTCACGATCCTCCAAAACTTTAAATTTTGTGCGCTGTTGTACGAGTGATTCCAAATTTAAGAAAAATGAAACGGTTGTTTCTTCATTGGCTGGACAACTGGCAAGCGTTTTACCAATTGGACTAATGATTGCACTTTGTCCACGATAATGGCAATATTTGTCATCACCAACACGATTACATGCAATAACAAACGCCTGATTCTCAATGGCTCGTGCTCTTGTTAGAATCTGCCATGCATTTTGACGAGACTCAGGCCAGTTGGCTACACATATTATAATATCATATTGTAAAGCTTCTGCATAACGACTCCATACAGGAAAGCGCAAATCATAACATGTCAGCAACAAAATACGGAAACCCATATATTCTACAATGGTATGGCTCTCTCCCGGCTCGAAATAACGGTCTTCATGACCATAACGGAACAGATGGTGTTTATCATAATATGAAACGACTCCTGTCCTGCCATTTACGAAATAATGTCGATTTTTGAATGTGCCGTCCTGAGAAATTGCAAGACTTCCACTGATAGCGCAATGATGCTCATCTGCCATCTTTATCATCCACGATAAAGATTTACATTCGTTTGCATCTTCTGCAATTCCGAAAGGCTCTGTCGCAAAACCCGTACTCCACATTTCTGGTAATACATAAAGGTCGCTGTCTGGAGCCTGATTTATCAGGAGTTCAGCCTTTTTTATGTTCTCGTCGGGGTTTCCCCATACACTATTCAGTTGTAAGATCGTAACTTTCATCGAATATAAAAATCTTGGGTTAATTGTTGGTACCAAGAACTCCTGACATTCGGAGATTCTTCAATAATTCCATCTTCTATATATAATTCATTTACAGGATGTTTTATTAATTCAATCAACTGACGCTTTGGTCGTTTCTTCGGTGTGGTTCGAATCAGTGTAACACGTGAAAGAAAGAAACCAGCCAAACAGGCTTCGGACTCTAATGTAGAACGACACTCCGATGGAATCACCAAAGAAAACATACCAACGGGCTTCAGTAATCTAAAAGCCGATTTCATCAATCCTTCATAGGTAAGACTGATGGTATGTCTTGCAATCGTACGCTGTTGATCCGGACAAGTCAATGCATCTACAAAATACGGCGGATTACTCACAATGGCATCAAATCCTTCTTTGTATTCAAAATCCAAGACGTTTTGTGCTCGTATCTCAACCCTTGACGCAAATGGTGATGCTGCTACATTTTCTTGTGCTTGACTTACGGCCTCACCATCGATGTCAATGCCTAGGACTGTCGCTTCCGGAAAACGTTGAGCCATCATCAGAGCGATGAGTCCTGTGCCTGTGCCAATATCGAGGATACGGGCCGAGTTTGTTGGCACCTGAGCCCAAGCACCTAATAAGGTGCCGTCTGTTCCTACCTTCATCGCACAGCGTTGCTGATGAATGGTAAACTGTTTGAATTGGAAGTAATCGTTTGCCATAATTTCGCCACAAAGGTAGCATAAAAAATCGATTATTCGTGTGAAAAACCAAATTATTTGTTAATTCTTTAATCCTACATTCGTCTTTCTTATTTATTATTAGTAACTTTGCACCCGTTTTTTAAGAGAGAACTAATTTAGAAGTATGAGTAATCAGAATAAGAATTCAGCATTTCAGATGATAGCCGACATTGAAGGGGACATCAGGGATATAATAAATGTCAACACCCCCGATAATGTGCCTATCCTGCCTGTGCGAAACCTTGTATTGTTTCCAGGAGTGGTCTCCCCTATCCTCATTGGCAGGGATTCCAGTAAGATAGTGATACAGAAAGCCGAGAAGAAAGGTGAACTTATAGGAATTATTTGTCAGCGTGACCCTGAGGTGGACGTTCCATTGCAGGAAGACCTCTATAAGACTGGTGTATTTGCAAAAGTGATGAAACTGCTGACATTGCCCAATGGTAATATTACAGCCATTGTTCAGTGTCATAGTAGATTACAACTCAATAGGCTCACTCAGACATCTCCTTATCTTGAGGGTGACGTTGAAGCATTGTCTGATTTGGATCCTGAGAAACGGGACCGTGAGTTCAAGACAGCCATGGACGACCTGCGCAATCTTGTCAACGAGTATATCAATGTGAGTGAGGATATCCCCGACGAGGCCACCTTTGCCATCAAGAATATCACCAATAATATCATGGCACTGAACTTCGTATGCTCTAACATGCCTTTCCCCGTAAAGGAAAAGGTCAGATTGTTGGAGATGGAGTCTGTGAAGGAACGTCTCTTCAATGTGATGAAGATCATCAACCGTGAGATCAACCTTCAGAATCTGAAAGCCGATATCCGCAACAAGACCCGTGAGGATATTGACGAGCAGCAACGTAACTACTTTCTGCAGCAGCAGATTAAGAACATGCAGGCAGAGATGGGTAACGAGTCTTCGCCTGAGAAATATGAATTACTGAAGAAGGCAGAAGGAAAGAAATGGCCTGCAGAGATCAGCAAGACATTCTATAAGGAAGCAGATAAACTCGACAACCTGAATCCTCAGAGTCCAGAGTTCAACGTGCTGTTGAACTATCTCCAGACCCTCGTAAGTCTGCCTTGGGGTGAATATACTACAGACGATCTGGATCTGAAACGTGCCCAGAAGATTCTGGATCAGGATCACTATGGTATGGAGAAGGTGAAAGAGCGCATTCTCGAATATATGGCTGTGCTTGCTCTTCGTGGTGACCTGAAGAGTCCTATCCTCTGTCTCTATGGCCCTCCAGGTGTTGGTAAGACCTCACTTGGCAAATCGATTGCTGCTGCCATGAAACGTAAGTATGTACGTGTTTCTCTGGGTGGTCTGCACGATGAAGCAGAGATCCGTGGACATCGTCGTACCTATATCGGTGCGATGCCTGGACGTATCATCAAGTCTATCCAGAAAGCAGGTTCCAGCAACCCTGTATTTATCCTTGATGAAATTGACAAGGTGACACAGATGACCCACAATGGCGATCCCGCATCAGCGATGTTAGAGGTGCTCGATCCTGAGCAGAATAACGCTTTCCACGATAACTATCTCGATGTGGATTATGATCTCTCAAAGGTGTTGTTTATTGCTACAGCCAACAACCTGAGTACCATCCCTCGTCCCCTACTCGACCGTATGGAGATTATCGAGGTGAGCGGCTATATCACAGAAGAGAAAATCGAGATCGCCAAGCGCCACCTGATTCCTCGTGAGTTGGATAACACCGGACAGAATGTCAAAGGGCTGAAGCCTACATTCAACAAGGCTGCCATTGAGATGATCATCGAGCGTTATACACGTGAGAGTGGTGTCCGTCAGTTGGAGAAGCAGATCAACAAGGCCCTCCGTAAGATTGCCTATAAACGTCAGTTGGAGGACAATGCCGACTATAAGAAGATCACACCTGCAGAGATTGAGGACCTGTTGGGTAAACCACCTTTCTATCGTGATATCTATCAGGGTAACGACTATGCTGGTGTGGTGACCGGACTGGCTTGGACCAGCGTTGGTGGAGAGATTCTTTTTATCGAGACTTCTCTGTCAAAAGGTAAGGGAAACAAACTCACACTGACAGGTAACCTCGGTGATGTGATGAAAGAGTCGGCTATTCTGGCTTTGGAATATGTGAAGGCGCATGCAGAGACTTTGAACATTGACTACCGTATCTTCGACAACTGGAATATTCACATCCATGTGCCCGAGGGGGCTACACCCAAGGATGGACCCTCTGCCGGTATCACCATCGCTACGAGTATCGCCTCTGCCCTCACCCAGCGAAAGGTTCGCAAGAACACTGCTATGACTGGTGAGATTACCCTTCGTGGTAAGGTGTTGCCCGTAGGCGGTATCAAAGAGAAGATCCTTGCAGCGAAGCGTGCTGGTATCACTGACATCGTCATGTGTCGTGAGAATGAGAAGGATATCCTTGAGATTCCCGATATGTATCTGAAAGGTGTCACCTTCCATTATGTGGAGAATGTACAGGATGTGTGGAACTTCGCCTTGACAGATGAGATTGTTAAGAATCCACTGGACTTCACTATCCAGGAAGATGAAAAGAAAGACGAGAAGAAATGACGTTTGAACTGCAACATACCGATTCTGCCAGTGATGCACGTGCTGGTATCATTACCACCGATCACGGTCAGATCCTGACGCCTATCTTTATGCCTGTCGGAACGGCTGGTACTGTGAAGGGTGTACATTTCTCTGAACTGCGTGATCAGGTAAAGGCACAGATCATCCTGGGTAACACCTATCATCTGTATCTCAGACCAGGACTCGATATTCTCCGAAAAGCAGGAGGACTGCATAAGTTCAACACTTGGGATCGTCCTATCCTCACTGACAGTGGCGGTTTTCAGGTATTCTCTCTGACTGGTATCCGTAAACTGCGTGAGGAAGGTTGTGAGTTCCAGAGTCATATCGACGGATCCAGACATATCTTCACACCAGAGAACGTGATGGATACGGAACGTGTCATCGGTGCGGATATCATGATGGCACTCGACGAATGTCCTCCCGGACAGAGCGATTATCAGTATGCCAAGAAGTCATTGGGCCTGACCCAACGTTGGCTGGAACGCTGTGTGAAACGTTTTAATGAAACGGAACCTTTGTATGGCTATAACCAGACGTTGTTTCCTATCGTTCAGGGATGTACCTACAAGGATCTGCGTCAGGATGCAGCCAAGCATGTATGTGATATATTGGGACAACTCAATGATGGCGGTGGAGCCTCTATAGGCGGACTGGCTGTCGGAGAGCCCACAGAGGTGATGTATGAGATGATTGAAGTGGTGAACGAGATTCTGCCGAAGGACCGTCCCCGTTATCTGATGGGTGTCGGTACACCGCAGAATATCCTCGAAGCCATCGAACGAGGTGTTGATATGTTCGACTGTGTGATGCCTACCCGTAACGGTCGTAATGCGATGCTCTTCACTTATGAAGGAACGATGAATATGCGTAACAAGAAGTGGGAAGACGATTTCTCTCCCATTGATCCTGATGGGTGTTACATCGATCAGTTGCATACAAAGGCATACTTGCATCATCTCTTCAAGGCCCAGGAGTTGCTGGCTATGCAAATAGCCTCTATCCATAACCTGGCATTCTACCTGCGACTGGTGACCGATGCTCGTCAGCACATCATTGCAGGCGACTTTGTACAGTGGAAACGTAGTGTCATCGACAAATTAGGACAACGACGATGAATAAAGAAGATGTGAAACGGTATCTTGTTCTGATCGCAAAATATTGGCGGTTGTTACGCAAAGGTGTGGGGAAAGTGTGGAGGAAGATCAATCCTTTACAGTTCCTTTCACGTCTCGACCGTTATATCATGGCGAAATTTATCGGAACCTACATCTACTCGATCATTCTGATCATCTCTATTGCCATCGTCTTCGACGTGAATGAGAACCTCTCCAAGTTTGCTACGAACGGTGCACCGCTAAAAGCCATCGTTTTCGATTACTATGCGAACTTCGTACCTTACTTCTCAAATCTGTTCTCACCTCTGTTCGTCTTCATTGCCGTTATCTTCTTCACCTCTAAACTGGCTGGTAATAGTGAGATCATCGCGATGCTGGCAGCAGGTGTGAGTTTCAAACGGCTCATGAAGCCTTATATGCTCTCGGCAGCACTCATCGCTGTCGTGAATTTCTATCTCATCTCCAATGTGATTCCTCATGGTACGGTGATCCGTCAGGACTTTGAGGCTAAATATAAGAACTCCAAGCGTACCACTTCGGCCAGTAATGTGCAGTTGATGGTGGGACCAGGTATCATTGCCTACATACAGAATTACGACAACCGCACCAAGACAGGTTATGGTTTCTCTCTGGATAAGTTTGAGAACAAGAAACTGGTGAGTCATATGACGGCTTCAACGATCCGTTATGACTCGATCAGTGATACACGTTTCCATTGGAAAGCCAACAACTACAAGATCAGAAAACTGAAAGGTTTGCGTGAAGAGATAACAACGGGTGTCATGCTGGATACCGTCATCCACATGGAACCCATGGATCTGGTATTCTCCAAGGGTCAGCAGGAGACACTTACCTCTTCAGAACTGCGACAATATATCTCCAAACAGACAGAACGCGGCTCTGGCAATGTGGTACAATATGAAGTGGAATACCATAAGCGTATCGCCACCTCATTTGCTTCCTTTATCCTGACCATTATTGGTGTGAGTCTCTCGAGCCGCAAACGAAAAGGAGGTATGGGTCTCTATCTGGGTATCGGTCTGGCACTCTCCTTCTCCTATATCCTACTGCAGACGGTTAGTGCCACCTTTGCCATCAATGCGGATACCCCGCCGGTACTGGCTGCGTGGATTCCCAATATTCTTTATACTATTATTGCATATTTCTGTTATCGACAAGCGCCTAATTAATGAAATTTGAAGAAACATATCTGAACGATAATATCCTCGATGCCCTCTATGATATGCATTTTGAGGAGATGACTCCTATACAGGAACGTTGCATTCCAGAGATTCTCGATGGTTATGATGTGCTGGGTGTGGCTCAGACGGGTACGGGAAAAACGGCTGCCTATCTCTTGCCGATCCTCTCCCAACTTGATGACGGCGGCTATCCCAAGGATGCCATCAACTGTATCATCATGTCACCTACACGAGAACTTGCCCAGCAGATAGACCAGGCTATGCAAGGTTTCGGCTATTATCTCGATGGTGTCAGCAGTGTAGCCGTCTATGGCGGAAACGATGCAGGACGCTATGATCAGGAGTTGCGGGGTATGCGTCTGGGAGCCGATGTGCTCATCGCCACACCAGGTCGTCTGTTAAGTCATCTGAAGGTAGGCAATCTCGACCTCAGCCGTTGCTCTTTCTTTGTGCTCGATGAGGCTGACCGTATGCTGGACATGGGATTCATCGATGATATCATGAAACTGGTACAGGAACTGCCTGAGAGTTGTCAGCGCATCATGTTCTCCGCCACCATGCCAAAGAAGATCCGTGAGTTAGCTGTCCAGTTGCTACACGATCCTGTAGAAGTGAAGATTGCCGTTTCTAAGCCTGCGGAGAAAATCCAACAGAGTGCATATGTCTGCTATGACCCACAGAAACTGAAGATCATCAACCACATCTTCAAACAGGGTGACCTGAAACGTGTGATTATCTTCTCTGGAAAGAAAGAACGTGTGAAAGAGATCAACCGCAGTCTGAAGTCCATGCATATCAACTGCGACCAGATGCATAGTGATCTCTCCCAGCAGGAACGCGACGAGGTGATGTATCGCTTCAAGGCAGGACAGACGGATGTACTCGTTGCTACCGATATCGTGGCACGTGGTATTGATATCGATGATATCCGTACTGTCATCAACTATGATGTGCCCCATGATGCAGAGGATTATGTGCATCGTATTGGTCGTACGGCCCGTGCTGATCGTGACGGTGTGGCCATCACCTTTGTCAGCGAGGCAGACATCTACCGCTTTCAGCAAATAGAACATTTCCTGGGTAAGGAAGTAGAGAAGGTTGCCTTACCGGAAGGCATTGGTGAGGGACCCGAATATACCAAACGTGAGAAGAAACGTTCCAATACCCGACGTCACGGACGTTGGCACAGTAAGGGTAACGGACGGAATAATCAGAAGAAAACTAAGAAAAATAATAATAAGTGATATGTTGACAGCTCCAATCTGCAAGATTAATCTTGGACTGAATGTCGTAGAGAAACGTTCCGATGGTTATCACAACCTTGAGACCGTGTTTTATCCAGTACCCATCTGTGATGCACTGGAGGTATTCCCGATGGATCCGCAGTTTCCTTCAGATGTTGATTGCGATCTGAAAGTCACTAACCTCCAAATCGAGGGCGATGAACAGAAAAATCTGGTGGTGAAGGCCTATCATCTTCTGAAACAGGACTTCCCTACGCTGCCACGTATTCACACACATCTTTATAAAGGTATTCCTACGCAGGCAGGCATGGGCGGAGGTTCCAGCGATTGTGGTTTTATGATTACACTGCTGAACCGTCAGTTCAACCTCGGCCTCTCTGAGCAGCAGATGATCGATTATGCCGCCAAGTTGGGAGCCGACTGTGCTTTCTTCATCGTCAATCGTCCCGTCTATGCTGAGGGTATCGGTGAGAAGATGCAGCCTGTAGATCTGGATCTGAAAGGCTGGTACCTGGCTATCGTGCGCCCTGCTATCCCCGTCTCTACGAAAGAGGCATTCTCACTCATCACCCCTTGTTATCCGGCACACAACTGTCGTGATGTCGTGATGCAGCCTGTGGAGACTTGGCGTGGTCTGCTTACCAACGACTTTGAGAAGAGTGTCTTCGCCATTCACCCGGAGATCGGTGCCATCAAGGATCGTCTCTACGATATGGGGGCCGTCTATGCGGCGATGTCTGGCTCCGGCAGTAGTTTGTTTGGGTTGTTCCGTTCACCGGTAGATCTTAGTGACTTCAACGAGGAAGGCACTTTCAAGACCTGCCTGGCTTTGTGACGTGAAAGAAATGGACCTCGATTCACATCGAAGTCCATTCACAACACAAACACAAATTACGGTTCTTTCGAGCCGTATTTTTTTTATTGGATACCGTCCTTACGGAGTTTCTCTTGCCACTTCCAGGCACTCTTCAGTACCTCTTCCGTAGGTGTCTCAGCCTTCCAGCCCAACACCTTGTTGGCTTTGTCAACATTACCCCATACCTGTTCGATATCACCTTCACGACGTGGTGCATATTCCCAATTCACCTTCACGCCTGTAGCCTTCTCGAAGGCCTGAACAACCTCTAAGGTTGAGAGACCCTTACCTGTACCGATATTGAACACCTCTACAGCATCCGTCTCAGGCTTGTCGAGTACTCGCTCCATTGCCTTGACGTGAGCTTTGGCCAGATCTACCACATAGATATAGTCGCGGATACAAGTCTTGTCAGGTGTGTTATAGTCGTTGCCGAAGATCTTCAACTGCTTGCGAATACCCATCGCTGTCTGTGTCACAAACGGAATCAGGTTCATGGGCACACCATTGGGCAACTCACCAATCAGTGCTGTGGGATGTGCACCAATCGGATTGAAGTAACGCAGGATGATACTCTTGATGGGCGCCCCTGAGTGGATATAGTCCTGAATGATCTCCTCGTTAATCTGTTTGGTGTTACCATAAGGACTCATGGCCTTCTGGATAGGCGCATTCTCCGTCACAGGCAGATTCTCCTTTGAGGGTTGACCATAGACGGTACAACTTGATGAGAAGATGATACCCTTTACATCATACTTGGGCATCAGTTCCAGCAGATTAATCAGGCTCGTCAGATTGTTACGATAATACATCAACGGTTTCTCCACACTCTCACCGACAGCCTTTGAGGCAGCAAAGTGAATAATGCCCTCAATCTTCGGATACTTCTTGAAGATGCCTTCAAGTGCTTCATAATCGCAGCAATCCACCTTCTCGAACGCAGGACGGATGCCTGTGATCTTCTCAATACCGTCAATCACATTCTCATTAGAGTTCGAGAGGTTATCGATGATCACCACTTCATAACCTGCTTCCTGCAGTTCTACTGTTGTATGGCTTCCGATAAAGCCAGTACCACCAGTCACCAAAATCGTCTGTTTCATACCTTTTATATTTTAATTACTATATTATGATCATTTATGATCTGATCAGAGCTATTTGCAAAACCTCAGTTGTCTGCTCCGTCACACTGACTCTGTTATCAGTCCTTTTCCCGACAAGCCAGATGATCTGTCCTTCATGATCTGTCACCACCAACTGACGCTGTTTCTCATATAATGAGCATTTCCTGTCTGTCAGGTAATCACTCACCAGCTTTCTGCCTGTCATCCCAAAGGGTATAAACGCATCCCCGTTCTCTACTGGTCTGACAGTCAGCGGGAATTTTACCTTTGCTTTATCAATTGTGATACAATCTTCTGTCTTTGAAATAGATATATTTTCAATCGTCTTAACATCAAAACAGTATTCCTCATCCAGACGATAACGTCCTTCCTCAGGAATCCTGAGCGACTTCATCGGCGCTTTCCTTGGCGCCAGAATCAGATGCTCCCTGTCTATCAGTAAGGTGTAGTCTGGCGTCTCAAACGCCCTACCCGATACACCCTCCAAATGCTCAGTCAACTGTTCAATCTGAGTGGTATTGAATCCTTTCTTTGCCAACCATTCATAGAGAAACAGTTCTGGCGATGGTAATTTTATTAGTGCCTCGATGGCTACTGCTTCTGTTTTCTTCTTCGCATCACACTCGATGAGTGTTTCCTGCTGTTGTCTGATGGCAGCCTCCACCACTTTCTCCGTCTCCTGCATGAAACGGGCGGTTTTACCGATGTTCTCTGCCACGTTCGGATTGATCTGTTCCAACAAAGGCAGCACATTTAATCGGATTTTATTCCTCAAAACGTCATCCACCAGATTCGTAGAGTCTGTCACATAAGACTGTCCGATGGAATGGAGATAATCCTCAATCTCCTGACGACTCAACGCCAGCAATGGTCTCACGATCTCATCATGATGGGCTCTGATACCCGTCAGTCCGTGAACACCACTTCCTCTCATCAGGTTCATCAGTAAGGTCTCTACAGCATCATCACGATGATGGGCCACACACACCTTCTCTGCCCCTATATCTTGCCTGAGTTGTCGGAAATAACCATATCTCAGTTCTCTCGCAGCCATTTCAATACTTACTTGATGCAAGGCTGCATATTCCTTTGTGTCAAAGTGAATTAAATGAATCGGAATTTCTTTCTCTTCACAGAGATTCTTCACAAATTCCTCATCCCTATTGCTCTCCTCACCTCTCAGATGAAAATTGCAATGTGCAGCCTCAATGCGATAGCCGAGATCCTTCAGGATCAGCAGCAGCGCCACACTGTCTGCCCCACCACTCAGAGCCACAAGATGCAGTCCCTCACGACTCAGAAGTCCGTGCTTCGCGATGAAATCAGCAACTTTATTCAACATATAGCACGAGTCCTTTCAGATACTCACCCTCAGGGTGATAGATATTGATAGGATGATCGGCAGGCTGATGCAACTGGTGCAGGATCCTCACCTTACGCCCTGCCTGGGCAGCAGCCGTAAACACTGCATTACGGAAATGATCCTTCGTCACCACCTGGGAACAACTGAAGGTAAAGAGGATACCACCAGGCTGGATCTTCTGGAACGCCTTATTATTCAGACGGGTATAACCCTTCAGTGCGTTATGGAGCGCACCACGGTGCTTGGCAAAGGCGGGCGGATCGAGAATGATCAGGTCATACTGGTCGCCAGCCTGTTCCAGATACTTGAACGCATCCTCACAGAAGGCCTGATGACGCTGATCGCCTGGGAAATTCAATTCCACATTACGATTCGTTAGTTCGATGGCCTTGGCACTGCTATCAACAGAATGAACCAACTCTGCCCCACCTCTCATCGCATAAAACGAGAATCCACCGGTATAACAGAACATATTCAGCACCTTCTTTCCTTTGGCAAAACGCTCCAGCATCGAACGGTTCTCACGCTGATCCACGAAGAAACCCGTCTTCTGACCGCGCAGCCAGTCCACATAGAACTTCAAACCATTCTCTACGGCCACATTATCTTCCGAACCACCATAGAGGAAACCGTTCTCCATATCGTCCATAAACGGCAACGTGGTCTCACTCTTATAGTAGATGTTCTCCAGTCTGCCTCCCATCACCTGTACCAGTTGGGTGGCAATGGCCTTGCGACACAGGTGCATACCGATGCTGTGAGCCTGCATCACAGCGGTTTTACCATAGACATCGATCACAAGCCCTGGCAACAGATCGCCCTCACCATGAACCAGACGGTAGGTGTTGTTATCGGGATTATCAGCAATGCCGAGAGCCTGTCTCATCTTCAAGGCCGAAGCAAGACGTGA
>JAEEGJ010004346.1_pt1 | contig 48355 bp, 41 predicted proteins | sample 8958761 | NCBI WGS metagenome assembly JAEEGJ01 (sample SAMN16246546, study PRJNA631951) | gut metagenome | biome: gut microbiome; feature: rumen; material: RS-attached | host: Bos | place: Iran: Karaj | collected 2018-10
TTCTTTGCTGCCACTCCTTCGCTGCCACTTCTTTGCAGCCCACTCTTCGCTGAAACTTCTTCGCCCACACTCTTCGCTGACAGGATATTACTGATATTACAGACCCCACCCCTCGCTCGGCCGAAGGACGCTTGCAAGGCAAGAACCCCTCCCCTTGAAGGGAGGGGATGGCTGCGCATGAATAGGTCAACTGCTATATCATTGCCAATTGTTTTTAGTAAGTTACTTTCTTCTTATGCAGTTTTCTTGATATAGATGTAAGCAGGGTAGTTCCCCAGGACAAAGAGTGTCACCGGGCAAATCCAGATGTTCTTGGTGAATCCATCGATGCCTTTCACCTCGTAGTGGGCACCGCCAGTCAGCGAATGGTCTAAGCGTCGCAGCTCAGCATAGCCATCATGCTTCTCCTGCTTCTTGGCAGGAATCACGTTGACACGTGTCTCCTTATCGTCATCCGAGAGGAAAGCACAGAGGTCGTCAGCACCAGCCACCATCATCAGGTTGTGGTGGTCAAAGGGCCAGCCAGGGAAGTCGACATACCAGCAGCCGTCGGCCTCATGGTTAAACTTCAGTTCATACTCACTCTTCTTGCCGAACACGCTCTTCTGAATCAGAGAGGCTGCATTCTTCAGGTCTTTCATTGAATAATCCATCATTCTTAGGGTTTTAATAGTTCAACAATAGTTTTGTCGATGCAAAGATACACCTAATATAGGGTAAGACACAAATCCCTGCAAGCCTTGCAGACTTTGCAAGGCTTACTTGCCCCCACGCTGTAGGGGTCCTGAACAAGTCATGGTGGAGCAGGGATTTTGTTTCTATCCGGTCATTAGTAATATATATTCATATATTATTCATATATATTACTAATGACCGGATTAAACATACATAAAAAGGTTCTAGATGCTCGAAAAGAGGCTTAATCTGGCATATCCCAAGTCACCAAATCCCTCGATAAGAGGATTCTCTTAGCCTCCCCTCTTTCGCCTGTTATGTAATAGTTTCGTGCAATACTGTCGTCGAACTCACGCAAGAATGCCTGCTTGATACGCGAGCATTTTTCATTGATGGAATTACGTGTCGGATCAGTCACATCGTCAATGCTCCTTTGAATATCTTCACGATTGTCGCGTCCGGAAATCAACCCGTAAAGATGGTGAAGTTCATCACGATAGTCCGGCAGATACGAGAACATGATTCCTTCGGGATGGCGCAGGTAAAGCATGTAAATAGCCTTCGACAAGGGCGGCATCTTGATCTCTATGTTGTTATAATCGGGCAGGAAGATGCGACCATATTGTATGTGCATTCGACTCAGCTGCTGAGTGGGCTTGAAAAGCCGCTGGAGTGCTATTTCTCCGACTCCGCTTTGACGAAGATGTTCCACCATCAACTGCACCTCACTCATCATCATATCCACATCTTCATTTTCAGAGATAGATTCTGCGAATTGTAAATGAGACTCTCTGGAGGAACCGAAGACGTCTTCATTTACACCATGCAGCTTCACATACAACTGAATCTGCGAGATAGGAGAATCGTCGAAATACGCAGGTATTGGCGTATAGGAGAATGTATAGGTGCTTTCCTTGTCGAAGTTCTCACCCATGTATTGAATGAGCCCTGGCGACAGGTGCCGTGCGTTGAAATCGGCAACGATATATTCCAGCAGGTCGTGGTCATCATAGAAGCTGCGATAAGGCAGGGACTCCTGCTCACTCGCTTGTGGATTGAAGTAGTGGTAGATAGTATCCAAATCCATGTTGCGGGCTATTTTCGGCAGGAAGCAGAACTCTAGCCCACCGCATCGGAATTCCTCCACGATGCGGTCGTAATACTCATTGAGAACATGATAGTACCGTTTCGCCCCTATGCCCGTCACGTCAAAATAGATCACCACGTTTGATTTGGGCTTAAAAGGCAGACGGTCCTTATAAAAACTGATGTATTGCATATTTTCTTACTTTTTCTTTATTTCTCATGAATGCCATATAATCTTAAAACCATGGATGCAGGAAACCTTTTTCCATTAGGATATAGTTTTTCTCAAATTGTTTTTCTTGTTTTTATTTGTTTTTATTGGTTTTTTCTCAGACCGCTTTGCGGTATCAACTGACTGACTTCGCGACGTAACTATGTCATCATTCCATCCGCACAGGTCGGATTTTTCCGTGCTGGCAGATTGGTTGGCTCAAGACATGCCATTTCTACAGGTTTTCAGCCTGCGAATGTCTGTAACTCATTCTGTTTTGTAATTTTAAAAAAGTCCGTAATTTTTCTTTACATTTCGGATTGTTTGTCCGAAGCCTTCGGACGACGAGTCCGAAGCCTTCGGACGGAGAGTCCGAAGCCTTCGGACAAACAGTCCGAAGCCTTCGGACTTTTTTGTACTGTGCGGATGGAATCAGACATGGCTACGTCCGCACCATTTCTATTCTTCGTCCTTCAGGTGCCGGCCCTGTTGCTTCCATTCTTCCACGATGGCATCGTACTCGGCATGGGTGCGCTTCCAGCGGTTGTGGGTCCAGAGATAATAGGCTGGCTCTCGGCGGATGTTCTCCTCCAGCATCTGGAAGAAACGGCGCGTGATGGCGTTCTCCTCCTCCTGTGCAGCGTGGGCGGAGAGCAGACGGAAGGTGCAGATGTATTTGCCTCGGCACGGACGCTCCATGTCAAGATAGAACACGGCGTCGTCCATCCTGTTCATGATGCGCTCGCCGCCGGTGAAGACGGGCGTGTCGTGGCCCAGGAAGTCGAGCCACAGGTGGATGTTCTCCCACTTCGGCGTCTGGTCGCTGATGTAGCCGAAGAGAACGTGCTTCTTCTCGCGCTTGAACTGCACGAGATGTCGCAGGACGTGGCGCTTGTTGACACAGAGGCCGCCGTGGGCCGAGCGAATGTCGATGAACAGCCAGTCGGGCGGGTCGCTGCGCAAGGGATGATAGATGAGCCCTTTCACTGCGTCGGGATAATGCGGGAAGGCGAGGCCTACAGCCGAGAGCCACTCCCAGTTGCAGTAATGGCCCATGACGAGTGCCACGGTGCGCCCATCGCCAAAAGCCTGCTCCACCTGCTCGCCGCCACGGAACTCAAGGTGGCGCAGCAGCTTTGCATCGCTGATGCTGAGCAGCTTGAACGTCTCAAGGAAGTAGTCGCACAGCCAGTGGTAGAAGCGGCGCTCCACACGCTTCACCTCCTTCAGCGGCATATCGGGGAAGGAAGTGGTGAGATTGCTGCGCACCACCTTGCGCCTATACCTTATTATATAATAAAGGAACACGAAATTGAAGTCGGCCAACGCATAAAGCACGCGGAAGGGCAACAACGACAGCAAATAGACAAAACCTTTTAGCAAATAATATACCAACTTGTTCATCTTGCGTGCAAAGGTACAAAGAAGTGGGCGGATAACAAAAATCTAAGTCAGTTTTTTTCAAAAATATCTTTGGAATGAAAAAAAATGCTTAATTTTGCAGAGAATAACAAAAAGACACAGCCATGAGCCATAAAGCCGGATTCGTAAACATCGTGGGAAACCCCAACGTGGGCAAGTCAACGCTGATGAACCAGCTGGTGGGCGAGCGCATCAGCATCGCCACCTTCAAGGCGCAGACCACGCGCCACCGTATCATGGGCATCGTGAATACGCCCGACATGCAGATAGTGTTCAGCGACACACCGGGCGTGCTGAAGCCCAACTATAAGTTGCAGGAGTCGATGCTGGCATTCTCGGAGAGCGCCCTCGTCGATGCCGACGTGCTGCTCTACGTCACCGACGTGGTGGAGAATCCCGAGAAGAACATGGACTTCCTCGAGAAGGTGCAGAAGCTGGACATTCCCATCATCCTGCTGATTAACAAGATAGACCAGGCCCCCCTTAATCCGCCCGAGGGGGGAAAGGGGAAATCGCCTACGGAGGTGCTTGGCGACCTGGTCGCTAAATGGCACGCCCTGCTGCCCAAGGCTGAGATATTGCCCATCTCGGCGAAGAATAAGTTCGGCACCGACATGCTGCTGAAGCGCATCGGTGAGCTGCTGCCCGAGAGCCCCGCCTTCTTCGACAAGGATCAGCTCACCGACAAGCCGGCACGCTTCTTCGTCTCGGAGATTATCCGCGAGAAAATCCTGCTCTTCTACGACAAGGAGATACCTTACTCGGTGGAGGTGGTGGTGGAGCGTTTCAAGGAGGACGACCGCCAGATACACATCAACGCCGTCATCTACGTGGAGCGCGAGAGTCAGAAGGGCATCATCATCGGCCATCAGGGCGTCGCCTTGAAGAAGGTGTCCACCGAGGCCCGCAAGGCCTTGGAGCGCTTCTTCGACAAGCACATCTACCTCGAGGTCTTCGTCAAGGTGGACAAGGACTGGCGCTCGTCGCAGAAGGAGCTCGACAACTTCGGCTATAACCCGGAATAATCATTGGCATGGTTATCAATGCCAGGCGGTCGGGTGCCCCGCATATTTGCGGGGCCATTCGTGTAACTGTTGTAAAAAAACAGAGGTGGAAAACTTAAGTTACTAAAAAATATGAAAAAAACACTTCTTTCGCTGTTGCTGTTGGTGGCTATGTGCGCCACGGCACAGACGCCGCTGCCACAGGACCCGGCCGTCAGGGTGGGCAAGCTGAAGAACGGACTGACGTACTACATCCGTCACAACGACAAGGAGCCGGGACTGGCCGACTTCTACATCGCCCAGCGCGTGGGCTCCATCCTGGAAGAGCCGCGACAGCGCGGACTGGCACACTTCCTCGAACACATGGCCTTCAACGGCACGAAGAACTTCCCCGGCAAGGGCAAACGGCTCGGCATCGTGCCCTGGTGCGAGACCATCGGCGTGAAGTTCGGCGCTAACCTCAACGCCTATACCAGCATCGACGAGACCGTCTATCACATCGGCGCCGCCCCGCTGAAGCGCGAGGGCATAGCCGACTCGTGCCTCCTGGTGCTGCACGACTGGAGCCACTTCCTCCTGCTGGAGGACGCCGAGATAGACAAGGAGCGCGGCGTCATACACGAAGAGTGGCGCACACGACGCGCCGGACGTGCCATCCAACGCCTGATGGAGGACGCCATGCCGAAGGTATACAAGGGCACGAAGTATGAGGACTGCATGCCCATCGGCTCGATGGACATCGTCGACAACTTCCCCTATCAGGACCTGCGCGACTACTACCAGAAGTGGTACCGTCCCGACCTGCAGGCCGTCATCGTGGTGGGCGACATCGACGTGGACAAGATGGAGAAGAAAATCAAGAAGATGTTCGCCGACATTCCCCTGCCGAAGAACCGTGCCGAGCGCATCTACTACTCCGTGGACGACAACGAGAAGATGATTGTCGACATCGAGAAGTCGGCCGAGCAGCCCGTCGTGCTGTGCCACCTCTACATGAAGAAGCCTGCCACGCCCGACGACCAGAAGAACACGGAGGAATACCTGCGCGGCGGCTACATCGACCTGCTCATCGGCCACATGGCCAACGAGCGGCTGTCGGCCCTGAAGCAGCAGGCCAACCCGCCGTTCCAAAGTTCTACGGCACGCGCCAGCACCTTCTTCCTCAGTCGCACGAAGGATGCTTTCTCGCTGAGCATCAGCTGCAAGCAGGAAAACATCCTGGGCGGCATCATCTGTGCCGTGGCTGCCTGCGAGCAGATGCGCCAGCAGGGCTTTACGCAGAGCGAGCTGGACTGGGCGAAGTCGGTGCGCCGCAATCACGACGAGCGCAAGTGGAAGGAGAAGGACGACCGCAAGAACTCGAAGCTGGTGAGCCAGTGCACCGACCACTTCCTCGAGGGCGAGCCGCTCATCTCGCCTGACACACAGTGGGAGATGACGCAGAAGTTTGAGCGCGAGGTGACCCTCGACGAGGTGAACCAGGCTGTGCGCGAGCTTATCAGCGACCAGAACCAGGTCTTTATCATGTATGCTCCCGACAAAGAGACCGTGCACCTGCCCACCGAGCAGCAGATAGAGGATGTCGTACTGGCTGCGCAGCGCCAGCAGTACGCCCCAGTGCCCCCTTCAGCCCCCGAGGGGGCTACAATTGCCCAGTATATTGACAGCCTCCAGTCTATAGCAGCCCCCTCGGGGGCCGTAGGGGGGGCTTCCACCATTGTCAGCGAGAAGCCCTGGATGCACGGCTTCACCGAGCTGACACTGAGCAACGGCATGAAGGTGTATGTGCGGCAGACCGACTTCAGCAGCAATGTGGTTCAGCTGAAGATGCGCGCCGACGGCGGCACCAGCCTCTTCGGCGATGAGGACATCGACAACTTCTCGCTCTTGACCAGCTCGGTCACCGACGGCGGCGTGGGCCAGTGGAGCGCCCTGCAGCTGCGCAAGATTCTCAACGGCCGCAGCGTGCGTGTGTCGCCCTCGGTGGGCAGCCGCTCGCGCAGCATCACCGGCGGCGCCTCGCTGCAGGACACCGAGACGATGATGCAACTGGTCTATCTCTACGCCTCGCAGCCGCGATATGACACCGAGGCCTACGAAGCCCTGAGAAACCGCACACACTCGTTCCTCAACAACCGCAACGCCTCGCCCCGAGTGGACTACAACGACAGCATCACCGCCATTCTCTATGGCCATCATCCACGACTGGCACCGATGTCGCAGGCCAAACTGGCACGCGCCGACTACGACCGCATGTTCGAACTCTACAAGCAGAGCTTCAGTAACGCCGCTGACTTCAAGACCGTCATCATAGGCAGCATGTCGCTCGACGAGCTGCGCCCGCTCATCTGCAAGTATCTGGCCTCTTTGCCGGGAAATAAATCTCAAATCTCAAATCTCAATTCTCAAATCGTACCTCAGGTCGTGGCCAAGGACGGTGTGTACACGTTTAAGAAGAAGATGGCCACGCCGCTGGCCAACGTCAGCATCTTCTACGTGGCCGACCTTGAGTTTACGCCGAAGAACGACCTCGCCCTCGACTTCCTGAAGCGCACGCTCAGCATCGCCTACACTGACTCGGTGCGCGAGGAGAAGGGCGGCACCTACGGCGTCAGCGTGGAGTTCGACCTGGACAAGCAGGACAAGCCCAACGCGATGGTGCGCATCAGCTACAACGCCGACCCCACACGCTATGAGGAGCTGAACCCCATCATCTACCAACAGCTGAAGAACATTGCCGACAACGGACCCGTCGCTACGTCGATGGAGAAGGTGCGCGAGTATCTGCTGAAGCAGTACCAGCAGGTGGCCATCACCAACGACTACTGGGACTACGTGGCCTGGCACCAGTTGGACGACGATGCCGACTTCGACACGGGCTACTGTGACATGGTGCGCCAGATGACGGCAGCCGACGTGCAGCAACTGGCCCGACAGCTGCTGAAGAACGGCAAACGCATAGAAGTGACCATGCTGAGCGAATGAAGCAGCGGCTGCTTTTCCTGCTTCGCACCTACGTGCTGACGGTGCTGCTGTTCCTGTTGGCCAAGGTGGTGTTCATGCTCTGCAACGGCGCAGGCCATGACGTCAGCGCGTCAGACTATGTCGACGTGCTGCGTCATGGCCTGTCGCTCGACCTCTCCACGGCGCTCTATTTCCTCGCCGTGCCGCTGCTGGTGAGCCTCGTCTCGGTGTGGGTGAAGGTGACGCGCTGGGTGCTCATCGTCTATTTCGCCGTCATCGCCTTCGCCTTCGCCCTGGCCTTCGTGGCCGACACCAGCCTCTACCCGTTCTGGGGCTTCAAGCTCGACGCTTCCTGCCTGCAGTATCTGTCGCAGCCCGAGGGCATCACGCAGAGCGTCAGCGTGGGTTACCTGCTGCTGCGCTTTCTGCTCGTGGTGGCGCTGAGCGCCTTTTTTTTCCTGTTATTGAGCGGGAAAACAATCCTGTCCGCCTCATTACGCAACAAGTTTTTGGCCACTCTCGCACATGTGCTGCTGCTGCCCCTGATGGTCATCGGCATCCGAGGCGGCCTGAGCGAGTCAACGACGAACATCGGGCAGGTGTACTACTCGCAGAACCAGTTTCTCAACCACGCGGCGGTGAACCCCGTGTTCAGCTTCCTCTACTCGCTGAGCCACCAGTTAGGCGACCTCTCGCAGTATGACTTCATGGACGATGCAGAGTGTAAACGTCTCACTGCCAACATCTACACCACTGAGAGCGTGCTGACCGACACCCTGCTCAACACCACGCGCCCCAACATCGTGATCATCCTCTTGGAGAGCGCTGGCGAGCAGTTTGCCGACGCCATGCCGCGCCTGCAGCTGTTGAAGCAGGAGGGCATCAACTTCAGCCGCTGCTATGCCAACTCGTGGCGCACCGACCGCGGCACCCTCTGCACGCTCAGCGGCTATCCCTCGTTCCCCAGCGTCTCAGTAATGAAGATGCCGGAGAAGAGCCGCCTGCTGCCCAGCATCGCACGCACGCTGAAAGGTCAGGGCTACAGCACGACCTACCTCTACGGCGGCGACATCAACTTCACCAACATGCGCAGCTACCTCATCGCCACCGGCTGGGAGCGCCTCATCAGCATGGATGACTACAGCCGCTCCGAGCAAAGCTCTGCTCAATGGGGCGTCCGCGACGACATCACGTTTAACACCCTCTACAAGGAGATAGCGTCCTATGAGTCCTATAAGACCTATGAGCCCCATAACTTTTCTGCAGGCCCTCCTTTCCTTTTTGGCTACTCCACCCTCTCTTCCCACGAGCCGTGGGACGTGCCGGTGCACAAGAAGAGCGACGAGGTGCAGAACGCCTTCGCCTATGTCGACGACTGTCTCTGCGACTTCGTGGAACGACTGAAGCAAACGCCGGCCTGGCAGGACCTGCTCATCGTCATCACCGCCGACCACGGCATCAACAACGGACACATCGACCAGACAACGCCCTTGCAGAAAAACCATATCCCCATGCTGTGGATAGGTGGAGCCGTCAGGGAGCCGCGCACCGTCGATGTTCTCTGCAACCAGAGCGACATGGCCGCCACGCTCCTCGGACAGCTGCATCTGCCGCACGATGACTTTGCCTTCAGTCGCGACGTCCTCTCGCAGACCTACGCCTACCCCACTGCCGTGCACAACTATTATAATGCGCAGTGGCTCATCGACTCCACGGGCCATGCTCTCTACGACTTCGATGCACAGCGCTTCATCGTCAGCGAGACCACCGATGCCGCCCGCCTCCTAAGCATCAGCAAAGCCATCCTGCAGCTCACCACCCAAAGCCTCAAAGCAGAATAAGTGCCGCGCGGTGGAGTTCCTATATCATGGAACCCTCCGCCACACAAAAGTCCCGAAGGGACGACGGAATACAGGCAGGGGCATCGCCCCTGTATCGTGGCGCCCCCACCAACCTAAGTCCCGAAGGGACGACGGAATACAGGCAGGGGCGGAGAGGCTATGGCGCCGAAGTGCATATCTCTGTCAACAAGTCTCATTCACGGCTCTCCGTTTGCTGCTTCATTCCTTCAAAGAACTTCTGCTGCAGCTGCTTGGCCACTTGGTTGTCGGGATTGAGTTTCAGCGCTTTCTCGAAGTTCTGCATCACGTCGATGTAATAACGCTGTCCGTTTTGAGCGGGATTCTGCACGATGCGCACCATGTAGAGGAAGCCGCGAAGAGTACAGATGTCTGACGGGTCAGCATGCTTCATCCGCTCCATTTTCGCAATGGTCTGTTCGGCCTCGGCAATCATGTTTTCCGTCTGAGGGGCATGGGGAAAGGTTACCGCAAAAGCCAGGCTCTGCAGGGCCAGCTGATACTTGGGCTGAATGCTGTCGGGCTGCATCGCCTCGATACGCTTCAGTTTGGCAACGTGGTTGAGCATGTCCTCTTGTGCGGGCTGCTGGGCATGGATACTAACTGCTGCCATCATCAGGATAGCGATGGCTAACACACGATGTTTAGAAATTGGAAATGTCATACGCTTTATTATTTTTAAGTGAAACAAAAATGCCGATATACAGGAAACGGTCGCGAGAAGGAACGACGGGACTGCCATTCGTGTCGTAGCGGAAGATGTTGGTGCGGCCGAAGATGTTGTTCAACGAGGTATAGACGATGACCTTGGGACTCAGCAGATAGGTGAGGTTCACGTCCACACTGTTGTAATGCGGTGTGGTGCCTGACGGTAAATGCCGTCCGCTGGCGTATGATTCCGCCAGTCCGATAATGGCTTTGCCGATAGCGTATTTGGCTGTCAGTCGCAGGTTATGACGTGAGGCATAATCAGGTGTCTGCACTTCGGTGTAGTCGAGACAGAGCCGTTCAGAATCGTTGAACGAATAAGACAGTGTGGTCGTCAGAGCCCCCTTGCTTACGCCGTTCCCCCGTTTGGCGGGGAAGCTCAAATCCACGAAGACGTCCACCCCTCGGCTTGTGCCGTAACCGTGAGGCTGATAAAAGCCATTCTCCAGCAGCGGCAAACGATGGTATTTCTTCCAATAGGGCTCAATGCGCAGAAGAGAGGCCTGTGACTTATACTGCATGGAGAGGACGGCATGGTCGGCAGTGCTTTGGCAGTAGCCACTTCGACTTTGTGCCAAACAGTCATCATCAGCGGTTTGGCTGTAGCGCCCTGCCACCAAAGAGAATTGCAGATGTTTGTTGGGGATATAGCTGAGCGTTGTCCTCGGCATCAGCAGACAGTCAGATTTCAGAAACATTCCCGAAGGGAGCTTGCCCATCCATAGCCATTCCGCTCTTGCCGAGGCATTGAGGAATACGCGGGGAACAATGCGCCACTGGGCATCGACGTGAGCAGCGAGGATGTTGTAGTTGAGCCGGTAATGGTAGGCATCATATCTCAGCGTGCTGTTGCGGATATAGTCTTCAATGCCAGCCGACACCTTCAACACGTGGGTACACGCCTTGCGCACTTCGGCCTTCAGATGCACCTCATGACGGAAGTTGTGATAATGGTCGCCAGCCATTCGCGCATCGTCAATGTCGGTAAACACAGAAGAATTGGCGATACCCGTGAAGAGGCTGTAGCCGCGTCCTATCGAAGCACGATGTGTGACGTTGGCATAGATATTGTGTTCCTTCAGCGAAAGGCTGCGGACAGGCGAGCTTTGCTCGGGAATGAGGCGGTGCTCGCCAATACGCAGCCCGACTGACGTCAAGTCATAGCCGACGTATGACTTCAACACACTCGTAGTGTTGAACTCCTTTTTATATTGTGCCTCGCCCGACAACTTACGGTAAGGCCGGGTAAAGTCCTGCCGTTGCGTGAACAACTGATCATACAGTCCCATGCTGGTCAGTGCAGCATTGAACGACAGGCTGCTGTTCTGATAAGCTTTGGTGCCGCCAATGTTCCAGTCAACCAAGGACGCGCTCACGCCGCATTTGTCGCTTGTGGCTGCATCGGTCGTTTCCATGGGGAGTACTGCCGAAAGTGCTTGGCCGTATTCACCGCTATAGCCACCCAACGAGAAATTGATGCCTTTGAACAGGAACGGCGAGAAGCGTCCGCGGACGGCAGTATTCTCCGTGTTAGTGCTGTAAGGCACGAGGACATGCATCCCGTTCACAAACGTCTGACATTCGTCGCTCTCGCCGCCACGCACATACAGTTTGCCGTTCTCGCCCACCATCTGCGTGCCAGGCAGCGTCTGCAGAGCCGCCACGATGTCGCCACACGAGTTGCCGGCCATCACCACGTCGAGTGCGTCCATCGTCTTGAAGTTATCGCCCTTACCGAAACTGAAGGTGCTGGCTGTGACGACCACTTCATTGATGTTGGTTGTCTGCTCATTCATCCGTATGGTGAGATGGTGCATGAGGCTGATGTCGGCAGTCAGCGTATAATCCTCATAACCTATGAAAGTCGCCCTGAGCGTCACCTCGCCCGTCATAGATGTGATGAACGAGAACCGTCCGAGCGAGTCAGTGAGGCATCCGTCAATCGTACCTAATATAAATACGTTGGCACCAGTGAGCCTTTCACGGCCGTCGGTAACGATGCCCGAAATGCTACGGGTAGGCGAGCTTTGATCGGGAACAACAGTGGTCTGTGCAGTCAGATGGCAGACTGCCAACAGCATTAAAACGATATGTGCAATTCGATGTTTCATGCCGCAAAGATACGGCAAGAAACTGAAGCCTCCAAATATCCGTGACAGACAGCTAAAGACGCTGACGGAAAGCTAATCCAGATGACGAATGACTAAGTTTGCGGACGAAAAACTACGGGTTGGCGAGCTCGCTGGGGAATATGGCTAATCGATAAAAGACTTCAGCCGAGGCACATACGAGCGAGACACGGGGATGCTGCTCGTACACGACCCAAGTGTCAGTTGATAGCCGTTGGAGTTGCCTTTGGCAGCGGTGATGTTGTTCACATTGACCACAAACGAGCGGTGGCACTGGAAGATGTTCTCGTAGGCTTTCAACTCTTCAGTCACAGCAGTCAGCGTAGTATGAATCTCCAAGCTTGTCGGCTTGCCGTCTTTCAAATAACAGACAGACACATTATTCTTCTGCGCCTCAACATAAAGCAGGTTGTTGATAGGAATCACGAGGTCGGTTCCCCTTACGTTTGTATCGTGGATAGTGATTGATATGTCCTTCTGTTCCTCAGTCGTATTGCTCAGCATGGTCTCCAGCCTGTCTCTCAGGCTCCGGTTGTATGCTAAGCCGACAGACATCACGGTGATGATGACACCAATAATCACGGTCCAATAGAGGAACAGGAGGAAGAGCCTGAAAGTGATATGGTAGTGGAAAAAAAGAGATAAAAACAGAAAGTTACTGACGGCAATAAAGAGTATCAGCCCAAGCACTAAGCACGCTTGATGCCAAATACGCCACGGCTTGACATATTTGAGTAAAGGTTTGGTGACAGCCCATGCGTACAGCGCATAGCAGCACGACGTGATAAGCCCGAACAAGGCTGCAAGCAGACACTTATTGCCCTGATACATATTAAATCCAAAGGGCTGCAACAAATAGAGTATCGCCCAGATGATGACCCCATAGACGATGCTGTCCCTCAACCAATGCTCACTCTGCTTAAATGGATATTTTCGGGTAAGGAATGACATAACTACTCTTGTTAGCAGGTGCAAAGGTACGGTTTTTTCTTGTAATCTTCGTCATCTTCCTTTGAAATGTTATCAATCAGATTGCAAGTGGTTGAGAATTGCTGCCTCTTATTTTGTCTCAGCAAACACATCCTGCGACTGCAAGCCCAAGAATTCCCAACCTGTGCGGATGAAATAAGATATAGCTACGTTGCGAAGCGTGTCAGATGATACCATCATCGTCTGTCGTCCCTTCGGGACTTTGGATGGTGTGGTGCCTTTAAGCAGGGGCATGGCCCCTGCCTGTAATCCGTCGTCCCTTCGGGACTATTCAACCCAATCCCTGCTAATAGATTAGCGCAGCAAACAGTCCTGAAGGGACGACAGCATACAGGCAGGGGCATCGCCCCTGCATCATTCGCCCCATCACCCAAAGTCCCGAAGGGACGACAGAACACGGCAAAAAGCGTCTCAGAAATGAAAAGAAAAACAAGTTTTCCTTTTGCATTTCTCTCGACTTTTCGTAACTTTGTAAGAAGTCGCAGGATTTCTTTATATAAAGGCAGTTTGGAGAATTGAGGGAAAACGGGGTTACGATTTGGAGACCGTTCTCAATTCTACATTCTGCTATAAACTGCATTCAATGAACACCCGATGCTGAGCCTGCAGCCGTACTATGGTTCATCATCGGGTGCAAAGGTAATCATTTCTTTCGAAAGAACCAAATCTATTCACATCTTTTTCATCAGAGCTTGCTCAACGCTCTTGAACTGATTGTGGCATCTTTTGTGGCACCAGCCAGGAAAGTACGTATTAGGCTACGTCCTTCTACCGTAATGATATGTCCTATTATTATCCAACTACCGTGACCTGTAGATCCGTCACGGTCAATGAATCTCAATGATTTGAGTTTATTGATATGCTTTTGGACTGCTGTTACAGATATTCCGATTCTATTCGCAATATCACTTCTTGTGATATAATTATCTGCATATATCATCTTATATATATTAGCGGCAGTTTCAGATAACCCTTTAGACAACCTTATAGACAACCCTTCAAGCAACCTACAGTTCACTCTATTATCTCCCAATAGCCAAACCTTGTTGAACCGATTCGCCGTATTAACCCTAACTCTTTGAGCCTATTTATATGCTTCTGAACGTTTTTGAGCGAAATTCCTGTAAGGTTAACCAACTCGTTTCTGCTGATATTAGGATCTGCTTGAATATGAGAATATATAGCCTTCGCAGTATCAGACACCCCATTAGGCACCCTATTAGACACCCCTTCGGACACCCCAGTACTATTTGACTTAGGTGAAGGCACAGGTAGTATCAGTTCAACTTCGTCAACATCCAGTTTGTTCAGCAGTTGTGGTTCGCCCCAATTGGTTTCTTTCCATGCAGCGATTATCTTTGGGAATCCGGAACCGACATTCTCACCAAAGCCAATCATACGCAGCATATTCTGAATCTTTGGATTGCGAGCCTTGGAGTTTCCACCTCGATATATTGTCTCTACAGGCAACTTCAACAAGCCAGGATTACGGAAACAGAGCCGGTCGTCATGTTTCTCTATTCTCAGGATACCTGCATCCATCATCAGGTCGCAGTGGATAATCGAGTTCGTGAAAGCTTCACGGACAGCCTCATGCTGTGGTGTGTCATCGTTTCTTTTCCCTCCCTTCTCCAATTTGAACGGTCTCGGCAAGTCAAACTGAACCTTTGGCGATACAATACGGAAGAACTGGTACAAGTTATTCTCCCAAAGTCCGTCGTATGTCAGGCGATCATGATAACGCTCATCACCCACCAAATGACTCATGTCCAGATAGTCCATACGGAAGTTAGCAAATCTGTTTCTAATGGCAAGTCCTTTGCCAAACATCATCAGTCCTGCCAATGTCAGACCCTCTCTACCAGTCTGCCTATCTTCAGTATATCCACCAAGATTTCTGAGGAAAGTCTTGTCATCAACCCTATTCCAGACATGGGTATTATTCTCCAGTCTGAACTCTGTGCGATACTGGCGCAAGGAATCGGGATCAATATCATCCATGCCATAATACTCTATCAGAATGCTATCGTTACCATCAGCATTAGAGTCACGTATCATAGCCTTTACTTGAGCCTCTGTGCAATGATAGTCACCTTCATTGTTACGCCTATATGTACCTTTATATACATTACCATTCAGATAGATGGGTTTTGTTCTCCAGTCAGCCTGAGGAACATGGATGCAGACAATCTGTGCCCTATCCACGTTCACCACCTCCACATCGCTGTCAACGAGAATGTTCTCATTCACCTTGTCGCTGTTGATGGTATTCCAGAAGTCTGTAATAATCTTACTTGGTTCGTCAACACCAATTATCTGGAATCGCTTGCTAACATCTTTCTCCTGCAAGTCTTCATCTACACCAAGCAGAATCAGTCCGCCTATAGTATTAGCAAAAGCCGAATAAGTCGCCCAAACAGACTTTGGCACCTCTGCTTTCGCCCGTTTGCACTCCAAGGTCACTCGCTCACCTTTGTACAATGCTTCTTTTATTGTTTTTTCGTCCATAATCATATTTCGTTTGCAAAGTTAAACAAATCTTTCTGGTTTTATTACTCATTGATTAGAAATCAAGTACCTGTCCCCGTGATTTTTCCCCATCTTGCCGCTCTACTTTGAACGGAAATGTATCCACCTATGGCATAGTAAAGAGCCAGTACTTCCTTGTTTACTAACCGTGCAGCACGATAGCGACTTTCAAGTATCGCCTCCTTAATTGCCCTAACTGCTTCTGCGTATGCTGCTGTTACCTGTTTTTGTTCCATATCTCGTTTCGTTTGCAAAGTTAATCAATTACTATGAAATTACCGATAATTATTAGTCATCATTAGCATCAAATATCTCTGGCGGGAAACTTATTTCGTCTTCAGGGTCATCCTGATATTCATCGTAATGGTCTTGGTAATAAGAAGCCTCGTCAATGGGATTGCTCAATCCTCGCTTTTTGACTTCTTGCATCTGTCTGACAATCGTCTTATGATGAGCCGCCACGTAATCAAACATCTGTTGAGTGGTCGTTAGCTTCTCGTTGCAATACCATTCAAAGTGTCCGCTGATGTCTGGCCAGTCGTTGTGCTTTCTCACTATCAGATTACCTCCAGATTCTCCAACCACCTCGTATTCTTCATTCTCCATTTCATAGCCAGGGGCAATATCAATAGTGTAGAAGTATTTGCCTAAATCCAACGGCCAATCGGCAGACAGAGATTTGGGTTGCCGTTTCTCTGTCTGCCGACTTTCTGGTTGTTGCATCACCGAATTCTTCTCCGTCTTCTTTGTCGTCTCTTTCTTAGGTTCAATCAGCCAAGCATAGCCAATCATGTAGAGGACGAAGAAAAGAACGATGATAACTATATCAGTCTTATGGAACAAACGCGGTTGTTTCACTACCTATATCCTGTGAATATAATCAGCAACTTCCTCATTCCATTTTATTTCTAATTGTCCGTTCTCAATAGAAGGATAGAAATAAATAGAGTCTTTATCTGGTGATAGATGTTTGGCTTCAATTTGATAACTTGAGGTCTCGCCATTATAGGTTATGTTTAATTGCAATATGTTGAATCTGATAGGCTTGCCGTATTTGCATCTACATTTCTCGCTTTTGGCGATGTTTCGATTTACTGTTTTAATTTGAGATTCCATATTAATAAGTAATTTTGTTAGAATAGGGAATGGTAGCAATGATACTACCATTCCCCTGAAAATTAGTCCATCAAGTTTGCAAAGGGCCTTTTACCTGCATGACCGGCTTTAAACTCCGTAATCATTTGGCGTTCCACCTCTCTTGGATCGTCATCTGTTAACGTTTTCCAGCATACGACTAAATCTCTTGAGTCGGCCAACTGCCAAATGTAACGTCCTCCCCAATGGCCTACATTGGCTCCCTGCCCGAAACGTAAATATTGTCCTAAACGTTTATTGAGCGTAGCGGTACTACCTGCTCCACCAGCCTTACCTATGTAAACAACAGGTGTACCTTCCACCCAATTATCTTTCAACTCTGACAAAGACACATTTGGATCTTGGCCTTTAAAGTGCCCTCCTGAACCCTCTGACAAGAACTGTGGCTCCGACTTGCTTTCCCGAAGCACAACATAAACGCCCATCTGTGCAGGAATCCGTGCCCTTGCTCCATCCATCAACTCGCCCACAGTCTTGAATCCCTCGAAGCCTTGGGCCTGAAAAAAAACTCTGTTCATCATTATGCAATATAGTTATATCTTTTTGTTTTCAAATTGCTTACACCACACGATTATATTTATCAAATCATAGACAAGAGAGGTTGTAAGATATGGAGAAACGCCTTCGGTCCTAATTAGTTTTTGAATATTTGCACCATCATAATCGTGAGAGCCTTCAGGAGCAAGAAAAGAAATTGTATAAAAGCCCCCTTTAATATATGCAGGAGTATCATTGGGGAGTGCCTTGCTATATCCAGCGATGTTTGTTTTAGGATTAGGTCCTTTATCATCACTTTCCTTTTTTGCAGGGCTTATTCCTTTTTTCAACAGCAATGGTAAGACATAGTTTTCCATTACATTTCTTACCTTATTAGGTACACTTGTATCTTTCTTTATTTCCTCTCTTCCAAGCTCTGCCATTAAGTAGAGCAAATCAGGGTGTGTGCAGTATTCGCAGACATCTTGAAATTTGTTTTGAACGAAAGACTCTCTTTGCAACTCTATTGATGATTTGTCATCTGTATCTTTTGGTATATGAATGCGAAGATAAGAAACAAATCCTTTTCTCCATTTATCAAGTTGCAGTGTAACATATGGCTTTCGCAATTCACTTATGACATAATCACAGAGCAAATCATCTTTATCAATGTTTATTGCTGTTATTTCCTCACAAGGAACATATATGGCGTGTCCTTTTGTGTCAACTATACTCGGACGTAGTTTTCCTGTTTGTGCAACAAGGATAAAAATACCATTAAGAGTATAGAAATCACCTGTTTCTTCAGAGGTTTCTATGTTTGATAAGTCTATGTCATAGTGAGATGCAGAGTCTTTCAAGTCATAATCATGAATTATTCTGCCTTTAGCGTTCTTTACCTTAGCAGTATCCCATATATCACACAACTCACATAAAACATACCCATCATAAGACGGAATACGTTTTATATATTTGTAGGGAGCCAAAGAATATTCTTTATTCCTGATTTCGTAGTGTCCTGCCACATAAATAAACTCATCAAAATATTCTTGGAGTAAATCCATTTGTTCTTCATCTATCACTATGGGTAGGTTTTCCAAATCAGGGAAAGCGTCACATAAGATAAGATTTGCAACGCTTCTTCCATTAGGGCCAATATCGCTACCACTGTCATAAGTGACATCAACAAACTTCACGATTCCCTTTTGACGATTGACAGTATTTAGGTACAGCAAAGCGATATCTTCATTCGCATTGTCTAACCAGTACGAGGGAATGACTACGACTGTATCAAGCAAATCCCGTTTAACAAGTTCTTGCCTAATATTTCTTGCCTTTTCTTCTGACAAAAACGAGCTTGGCAATGCAAAAACCATGGACATGCCTTTTTCCATTTCTTTATCTATCACATTAAGCAAGGGAGTATAGTCTTTAGTTACAGACATTTCAAGGTGTACCATAGACGTTGTTTTCTTCGCGCCTCTGTTGATGAATAAAGCTTCAATCGCGATGAGGAGATTCTCATTCCCCTTAAACTTCCTGCTAAATTCTGCTATTTTCATATTATTAATTCTTTTTTCAGGTGCAAAGGTAGGAATCATCTGTGCAGTCTTTCTGCATAGACAAATATTTTTTTAAGTTTTCCTCGATTTTTTCCATTATTCGCTGCCTGTACCACTCGGGATAGAGCACTTCAACGTCTGGAACGAAGGAAAAAAGTTGCTGGTCAAGTTCCCTCGTGGGACGAACTTGGATTTCCACTATACAGTTTGATTCGTCAACGACTCTCTGAGATTTGTGTATTGGTTTAGACACAACGTAGGGATAGCGATTGGCAGAGAATCGCAAGCCAATGGTCTCTTTCGCCACATCTTCGCTTGGAATGGTGGCCCCCATGACATCATCGAAATATGTGGAGAAATCTATTTGCTCATTCTTCTTGAAAGGTTTCTCCGAGATCTTGTAACTCTGAATTCTGTCGAGTGCCAGATTGCTGATTTCATTACGTTCATCGTTCAGCCCATAGAGGAACCAACGGCCATTATACTGTTTAACATAATATGGATGGATGGTCATCTGTATCTCTTTTCCTCTGAAAGTCAGATAGACAATTTCCTGTGTCTGATGGTTTATTGTTGCATCAATGATGTCTGCCAAGTGCTCAATACCCTTCAGTTGCTCATTCTGCTCAAAGGACACAAGATGTTTAGCATTTGCCTTCAGACCAAAACGACACTCTAAATTGGATATGACTTCTTCAAGCCAAATGTTTGTGGCAGTACCCCTGAAACGAGCCAACATGTCTATTGTGGACTGTAACTTGTTGAGATCGGCTACTGATAACTCATTATTGTAGATGGAGAAATTTCGGTCGGAATAACGATAGTAACATCTCTTTCCATCGTATGGGTAGGCAATAATGGGGGCATTGAAAGAAACGCGGTCACGCATGTACTTTATATCTTCACGTATTTGGCGAGTGCTTACCCTAGTGCCAAACATGTCAAGTAACTGCTCGTTGACTTCATCCAGCAAATCATCTATCTCATATCTTTTCTGGAAATTTCTAAAACATCTGTCCAGTATCTGATAGCGTAATTGTGCATTCTTGTTTGTAGCCATTGCTGTTGATGCTTATTTCGATGACACCAATAGTTCCTTTACATCCACATCGAGGTGGTGTGCAATCTCATAGAGCTGTTCCACTGATGGCTGCACCTTGTTGGTCATCCAGCGTGAAACGGTACTGATGCTGTGGCCCATCTGCTCTGAGAGCCAGGTGCCTGTTCTTTCTTTCTCGGCCAGTACTATCTTTAGCCTGTTATAGCGTTGTATCTCCATATTGCTTTTAGTTATTCTTGCCCAACATTGAGCGTTCTGTGCGCAAATATAATAAAAATTATCGAGGATAGGATAATTCGTGAAAATAAATTAAGAAAAAGGGTGACTTTTCTTTTGATTGGGCATTATTTCGCCCTGATTCCCGCATACGATTCCACAGAAGGGCCATTTCTCTCGACTTTTCGTAACTTTGGCTTCGCCGATGTTTTTCGCTTTACTCAAGGAAACTCCTGCGTCTCGGAAATGAAAAGAAAAACAAGTTTTCCTTTTGCATTTCTCTCGACTTTTCGTAACTTTGCCAACAAGTTAGCGAAACTCCTACGTCTCGGCAAAAAAAGAAATGAATTTCTTTGTTTTGCTCTCGACTTTTCGTAACTTTGTAAGAAGTCGCAGGATTTCTTTATATAAAGGCAGTTTGGAGAATTGAGGGAAAACGGGGTTACGATTTGGAGACCGTTCTCAATTCTACATTCTGCTACAAATTGCTCTCAAAGAACTCCTGACGTTGAGCCACCAGCCGTTTTATGGCTCACTGTCGGGTGCAAAGTTAGGCATTTCTTCCCTGACGACCAAATATTAATGCCATCTTGAAGCCTTGTTTGCCATATTTCATAAAATGACCCGCTGGCAGTTCTAATGGTATGCACAGCGGGTACTGTTATCGTAAGACGGGCTAACAACCCTTTGTCTTTCTGATTTTCGGTGCAAAGATAGGCTTTTTATTTCAAATAAACAAACTTTTCCCCTAAATATTCATAAAAGAGGGCTGAAAAAAACGTTCAATTCCTTTTTCGTCAAAAAAAGAACTAACTTTGCAGCAAATTAGTAATGAGCGACGATGAGAGAGCGAAAAATTGTAATCTTTATACTCCTTGCCGTGCTGACCTTTGCGGGCTGTACGAAGTCTGATCGCAGCGAGGAGGCGGACAGGGTGACTGACGAACTGAAAGAACTGATGTTCAAGAACCCGGAACGGGCGTTGGCATTGGTTGACAGTGCGGAGCAGGCGGGCGTGTACGCTGCGGCAGATGCCAACCTCTTAAGGGTCAACATTTATTGGAATACAGGGCAGAAGCGGATGGCGGCGTTCTACGGCGAACAGGCCCTGGCCGATACCGGCGTGAAACGCAAAAGCAAGACCTATTATTCGGCCCTCATGGTGATGGTCAAGTGGTACGAGGAAAACGGCGAGTACGGGAAAGCCAACGAAATGGCTGACGAGATATTGGCTGACGTGGAAAGAGACACAAGTCAGGTGGCACAGACGATGCGGAGCAGTGCGCTGACGCGCAAGGCAGAGTGCGAAATACATACGGGACATATCGACGAGGCTGAGCGTCTGTACTTGGAGAGCATCGACCTGCTGATGAAGGGCATGACGCATCCGAAGGGCTACTGGGAGATAGACCCTCTGTTCTATAGCGTTCTGGAAACCTCAGACTTCTACCTTGAGCATGGAAAGCCGGAAAAGGCATTGGACCTGATTGCGAAGGGCGACACGGCGTTGGCCCGGTTGGCGCGCAGCCCCGAGGTGCCGGACAAAGTGCTCCAGTTCCGCCGCAACAACGTGACCATCAGTCAGGCAATGGTCTATGCCGCCAACGGCCAGCGCGACAAAGCCGAGGCCCTTTACCAGAAACACCGCCAGACCGAGGGATTGTCGCATACCGACATTTTCGTCGAAGGCCGCTATCTGGCCATGATCGACCGCTACGACGAGGCCGTCCGTCTCTACCGCCAGTCCGACTCCATCTACCGCGCTGCGGGCGGCCCACTTTCCAGTGCCTACATCAATTCCCGCATGTCGCTCGAATACGACGCGCTGCAAAAGGCCGGGCGCACCGCCGAGGCACTGGCCATGGGAAACCGCATACGCCAGTTGAGCGATTCCGTGCGTTTGCAGGAGCGGCGGGCCGACATGGAGCAGCAGCAGGAAATCAAGCGACAGGAAACCGAAATTATCGACAAGCAACATTCGCTCACCGTCCACCGCATCATTCTCGTTGCCGCCATCCTCGTCTGTCTGCTCATCGCCTGGCTGCTCTGGCACTCCTACAAATATAATAAGGTGTTGACGGCCAAGAACCGCAAACTCTACGAGGAGATAGAGCAACGCCGACAGGAAGAGCAGCAGGAGATGGCACAGTTGCAGGCCGCGCCCGAGGAACAGTTGAACGCCGACCAGCAACTCTTCCGCCGTCTCTGCACACTGATGGACGAGCAGCAGCCCTACACCGACGAGACCCTGAACCGCGACTCGCTGGCACGGTTGCTCGGCACCAACGCGAAGTATTTGGAGCAGGCCATCCGCCAATGCTCGAAAGGCGAGACCCCAGGCGACTTCATCACCCGCTATCGTCTGGAGCACGTCGCCCGTCTGCTGAAGACCACCGACGACCCCATCGCCATCATCGGCGAACTCTCCGGCATCCCCAGCCGCGCCACCCTCGCCCGCCTCTTCCGCAACGCCTACGGCATGTCGCCTTCCGAGTACCGAAAGATATAGTTTTTCCAAAAATTGAGAAAAATCCGCACCAATAACTACAAATTATTCATGAATTCGTGACTCATTTCAGATAAATTTGTAACTTTGCACGCGAAAGGTAAATACAAGAACAGAGATGGAAGCAACGGTTAGAAAAAGACGTACCACCCGCCCCATCAGCCACTATTGGGAGTTGGTGAAGGACATGGAAGACAATCAGATGCTGGAGTTGGCTTCTTTGCTCGTAAACTATGTCCGTATGCACCCCGCCAAAGCCAATGACGATGAGGAGCGTGAACGCGGATTCCGCAACCTCGCCGGGTGCTGGGCCAATGACCAGGGCGACGATGACATGGAAGCCATTATTCGTCAGGGCCGTGAGAGTCGCCGCGGCAATCGCATTGTTCCATCATTTGATGAGTAGCCATGGCAAAGTACATCATAGACACCAACACATGCATCGAGTATTTCAAGCACCGCAACGGAGTACCCGAGAAAATGAACAGCATCAGCCGTGACGACCTTTGTGTCAGTGAGGTAACCATAGCCGAGTTGGTCTATGGAGCCGTACACAGCAAGAGTGTGGAACGTCATCTCAGAGAAGTGCGCGAGCTGCAAAGCGACATTTCTGTAATTCCCATCAGCGATGTTATTGACGACTACGCTGACATCCGCCACGTTTTGACTTCGCAAGGCATAACTGTGGAGGACTTCGACATCCTTATCGGTGCTACCGCCAGACATTATGGCCTCATTGCAGTAACAGACAATTTGAAGCATTTCAATCCAATGCCTGGCGTAGAGGTTGAGAACTGGATTGTGCGGGAATCACAAGACTAACTCCCCACCATAACGTGAAGCGACCGCCGCCGAGACCCCGAAAGGAGCCTCGGCGGCGGTCTTTTTGCTCGTCAGCAGCAGAAATTCCAAATTTGAGACATATTTTTCCGCCAGTGAGACATCGGTCTTGCTGGCGGATTGTAATTTTGCGGCAAATTTCGAAACAATATGGATACATCATTTGTAATAGCAGTTGGCTTGGGCGTCGCCGTCGTGGTGGTGCTGCTGGTCTTGGTGGCCGTCATCGTCTTTCAGCGGTGGCGCATCAGCGACAACAATGCACACCTGAAGTCGTTTCTCGACGAGAACATGGAAATGCGCGACAAGTTGCGCCGGTATGAGAGATAATAGTTTTTTTAGTTTATAAACCCTTTAAACATTATTTATTATGAGAAAGATTTTTGTAATGGCAGCGTTTGTCTGCATCGCTGTAACGGGCGTGAACGCCCAAACGGGAGAGACGGAAAGCAAGAACGAAAAGATGCTTCGCCTGACGAAAGCGGCGGACGAGAACCCTACGGACTGGAATGCTCAGTTGGAGGCGGGACACTTTCTGCTCGACAACCCGTCGCAGGCTGAGAAATACTACGAGCGCGTCTTTCACCTTGCCACGGACTATAACAAGGCAGTCCCCGACTCGGTGATTCGTATGACGGGGTGGACGTTGGCGATGATGTCGATGGCTCCCGAGAAGCAGAACCTGGACCGCGCCTTGTTTTACATAGACGTGATGAGACATGCCGACAAGATGGGCGTGGACATGGGCGAAAGCTTCATCTATTCGTTCGACGTGATAGGCGTGATGTGCGGCATGATGAAAGAAGAGAGTGAAAGGTCGTTGTATTACATGACAGAGCTTCGCAATCATCTGGCCAAGGACAAGAAGCCGGGAATAGAGTGCACGGACATGATGACGGCCATGCTGTACGACGAGCTGATGTCGAAATACAAGGAGATGTTCGGCGACAAGCTCCTGGAACTGACCATCGACGGCAAGAAGTACATCGCGCTTTCCATGAACGAATGGAACATCGAGAAGCCTTTCATGGGATGGAAGAAGGAAGCGGAAGAGGGTCTGTCGCTATACTACTGCTGTGACGACGGCACGGTCATGGATGAACTGCACGGCCAGATGGAGTTCAATTTCTACTACGACAAAGACGGTATGAAGCCGAAGGAGGGGACAAATGCACGGCTGATTACCGTCACGCCCGAGCGCCGCCAGCAGCTGGTCGAGGCATACCGCAAATACATGAAGAAAGCAAAGAAGAACAAGTAATCCGACGGTGATGACCGCCAAGAGCTGAAGTAATCATTATGAACGTGAAATTCAAGATGCCCAAGTTCGGGCGCAAACTGACAGGCAGTGGCATGTTGAGGGAACTGCTGCTGACCACGCTCGGCACCGCAATCGGTGTGGGGCTGACCTTCTTTGTGAACAACATGGTGGAGAAAAACCATCAGCGGGCAGCACAACGCGAGACGGCCATCATGGCGGTGTGCGACATCGATGAGATTGTGCAAGGACTCAAGGACGAGATACAGCTGGAGGACAGCCTGTTCAAGGTGACGATGTATGTCGCGACCCATCAGGAACTGATCGACTCGCTGTCGATGGACACGCTGGATATGGCGTTCAAGTATCTTTACGACGATCCTATGGTGGTGAAGCCGTGGACGGCCGACACGAAGGAGAACGCCTTCAACAGCGGTATCGATGCCCGCATGAACCTGGGGAATAATCAGTTCTACGACAATGTGCAGTCGTGCTACTACGTGCGCCGCTCGCTGATGAAGGTGATGGCGGATGCTCCCATGTTCCGCCGTCCGCTCAGCAAGGATGCATACGAGGACTTTCTGTACGAGTTGCCTCCCGCCGACATCTATAACGACGGCGTTCCGCTCCCCGATGCCCGGCGTCATGTGATGAAGCAGGTTTTCGCACAAAAATCGACAACGCTCTATATCAAGCGCTATTTCCCCCGGAAAAATGCCTATCAGGATGCTGTTACAAAGCTGGAAGGGCTGAACCGCGAGAACAAGCTGCTGATGGACATCACCGACGAGGATATAGAAAAGTATATCAGGCAGAATTCGGAGAATGTATCGCAGCAGGCCATAGCCGACCTAATTATTGGCACATGGCTGTTGAATAAGGATACCATCGCGTTTCATGAGGACAACACCTTCGAAAGGACTTGGGTCGCAGAGTTCCAGGCGGAGATTCAACTCGAGAAGGATCAGAAAGAGGTCTTAGTGTTGGTTCCAACGGCCTTCTGCACGAAAGGGCAGTGGACGCTGAATGGCGACACGCTGACATACGACTGCGATAACAGTAGTGCAGAAATGCTTTCGTTTGACTTTGACACGAGCAATTTCCCGCAGTCGACATTGGAACGCCTGAAAGACAGCCTGGAATTCGATAAAGAAATGATAAGGAGAAGCATCCTGGAAAATTTCCGGCAACAGACCATGAAGTTTGATGAGGTTGTTTCGTTTGACAAGAGCGGCAACACGATGGTGTGGACACATGAGGAATCAACCCCTGCCGGCAACAAACAAACGACTTCTATGCAACTATACAGGAAACCGGAATAAGATGAAGTTATGAGAAAGATTCTATTGGCGGCAGCGGCCTTACCAGCCTTTACCTTCCTGTTTGGGGAAAGGTATCCTGTTTGCCGTCTCATGCTCATATAGTTCACTCTTCTTGTAGATGGAGCGGATGGTGCGGAAGATCAAAGCCTCCGGCAGACCGAACATGTCAGCAATCTCTTCTTTCGTCATCCACACGTCTATCTGCGGCATATTCACTTTGCCGCCCTCCGTCATTCTGATGATTCCTCTTCTCATGGTCATGCTATTTAGATGTTACTGAATGATGCATTAAGTTTGTCGCCTAACATGGTCAGGTCATTGTTCAACTTCTGGGACGTTATCTTCGCATAAATCTGTGTCGTGGTAATGTTTGTATGTCCCAGAACACGGCTGACACTCTCGATGGGCATGCCATTTGTCAAAGCGATTGTGGCAAATGAATGGCGTCCGCAGTGATATGAGGTCAGATATGCCTTTTCCTTGCAATTCGGGCTAATGTGGAACTGTGCAAATCCTGCCCATGATAGGAACAATCCCATCCTTCTCCTTACCCTTGTTCACGTAGAACAAAATCTTGAATGTACTTCTCATTTCTAATTCCTTTTTAACTTCAGGCTGCAAATATAATACCTTTTTCTGAGATGTTTTTTCGGCAATTCATTGCAGATTGTTGAGTCGAAAAACTGTCAGTTTGAACTACGTCATTCTGCCTTTTTCGCGCCTCTGGAATTAGAAAAGTTTAACTGTCAGATAAGGCTCAAAAGGGTTCTTGCTCTGGCAAGCGGCATGGCCGAGTCCGATTTAGAGACCTAACTCTTGCACCAATCCGCATCAAGTTGCCTTTTCCCTTCATCCTTCAATTCTCCATTATTCCCTGTCTTGCCCTTTATTTACGTGCTTTCTGCGTTAATCTTCGAAAATTGCTCGTTTGTTACAGGCTTTTTTCGTAACTTTGCGCTTTGAAACCAAAAAACTACGGAGAGATGATGAAGAAAATGATCTTGACAGCTGCTTTGCTGGCAGCAGCATGGATGCCGACGGGCGCACAGACCTTGGCAAAAGAATATAAGACCGCAAGCGAGGGCAACCCTATCAGCTCTTGCGTGTTTTGCGCCGACCCGACGGCCTTGGTCTACAACGGACGCGTCTATGTCTACGGCAGTAACGACCACCAGCAGTATATCAAAAACGGCAAGAAAGGGAACAACGGCTACGGCGACATCAAGTCGCTGGTGGTGTTCTCGAGCGACGACATGGTGAACTGGACCTTCCACGGCACCATCGACGTGGCGAAGATCTGCTCCTCGTGGGGCTGGCGCTTTGCTGCCTCGTGGGCCCCGTCGGCAGTGTGGCGCACCAACGCCAACGGCAAAGACGAGTTCTTCCTCTACTTCGCCAACAGCGGCGGCAGCGTAGGCGTGCTGAAAGCGCCATCGCCCACCGGCCCTTGGTCGTCGCCGCTGTCGAAACCGATGATTGACAGCGACACGCCCGGCGTGAAGCCCTGCAACTGGATCTTCGACCCCGGGGCAGTCATCGACGAGAATGGCACGGGCTGGATTGCCTTTGGCGGCGGCGACCCGCAGTCCACCGGCTCGAAGCTGTGGCCCGGCAACTCGCGCATCGCGAAGCTGAAGACCTCGATGACGGCGCTCGACGGCAGCGCTGTCAACATGCCCGCTCCCTACCTGTTTGAGGCCAGTGAGCTGAACATCATCGGCGGGCGCTACGTCTATACGTACAACACCTCGTGGTCGGACCGCAACGAATGGAACAGCTATGCGGGGCGCAACGGACAACCAGCGCCGTCGTCGTGCAGCATGTGCTACATGGTCAGCGACACACCGCTCGTGCCCGACTCCTGGGAGTATCGCGGCGAGTATGTGCCCAACGAGGGGAACTTCGGCATGGGATGGGGCAACAACCATACTCACCTGCAGAAGTTCAAGGACAAGTATTACCTGTTCTACCACTCCACGCTGCTGGAGCAGAACATGAAAAACGGTGGTGCGATGAACAGCGATGCCTCCGGCTACCGTTCCATCGGCGTGGACGTGGCAACAGTCAACGAGGACACTCAGACCATCAAGAAGATGACGCTGACAAAGACGGGTGTGAGCAGCAACGGCAACCTAAACCCCTACGTGCTTCAGGAGGCCGAGACCATGGCCACCAGTGGCGGCATCAGCTACGAGAACTTCACGAACATCACGAAGAACACCAGCGTCAGCACCCTGGGCAACGACGTCTCACGCAACCTGCAGGTGAAGATGGCGGCCGGCTCGTGGACACAGCTGCGCCGCGTGGACTTCGGCACGCAGGGCGCCTCAGCGCTGACGGTGCGTGCCAAGGGCGAGGGCACCGTGGAGGTGCGCTTCGGCAGAAAGAATGCCACGGCTGCAGCTACGGTCAACATCTCGTCGAGCGCCATGAGCGACTTCACCGTCGATGTCGACCCCACCGTGTTCAAGGGACTGAAGAACGTCTATCTGGTCGTTACCACCGGCTCCAATGTCTATCTGGATGCCTGGCAGGCCACCGAGGCACAGATGGATGCCATCGACCACATAAAGAATGACAAACCCGCCAGAGCCAGACGCTTCGACCTCTCAGGCCGCCGCCTCACCGACAGCCGCCAGCACCGTGGCATCGTCATCGAGCAATACACCGACGAGAACGGGGTGAAGCACAGCCGCAAAAGGCAGTAGCTCTGCTTGCTTGTAAGGCAAAAACTAAAACACCCGGCCAACACCCCTCCTCTTACAGGGGCGAGGAGGAGCGGCGGAGAGGCTTTGGGATTGCCATGCGAAATGTGCCCGAAAAAGTCCGAAGGCTTCGGACTGTTCGTCCGAAGGCTTCGGACAGTCTGTCCGAAGCCTTCGGACAAAACTAAGCGTCATGAAAAGAACCATGACGTAGTTGTTGGAAAGGACAGGTAGCACCTATTTTTTGTTGCACAGGTACATGCCTGTCAGGATGAGGAGGGTGCCAATGATGAAATAGGCCGTGATCTGCTCTGACAGGATGAGCCAGGCAAAAACAACGGTGACGACAGGATTGAGGTAGACATAGTTGGTGACGGCGACGGCTCCCAGCTTCCTGATGACCCAGTTCCACAACAGGAAACAGGCCATCGACGCCACACAGCCCAGGAACAAGAGGTGGGCCAGCACGTCGTGCCTGAACACCAAAGCCAGCGACGGCATCTCAGGGCGTGCGATGAAATAAGGCACCATGGACAACAGCCCATAAACGAACACCTTGCGGGTGATGAAAACCGTGTCATAACGCTTGACAGCGGGTATCATCAGCAACGAGTAGACGGCCCAGCAGAGACAGGCGGCAAAGGCCAGCGAATCGCCCAAGGGTGAGAGGTGGAGCACGAAGTGCCCATTGAGTACGACGACCACCACCCCCAGGGCTGCCATCAGCGTGCCGGCTATCTGGATGCGGTTGAGCCGCTCAGTGCGATAGAAGATGGCGATGAGCAGGCTGGCGAACAGTGGACAGAGACAGACGATGAGCGAGGTGTTGGTGGTAGTGGTGTAGATCATGGCGCTGTTCTCGGTGAGGAAATACAGCGAGCCGCCCGTCACCCCCAGCCCTATCATCAGCAGCTCGTCACGCCAGGAAGAGGCGAACAGGCGGAAGGGCCGACGCAAGAGCGAATAGCCCAGCAACAGCACGTAGGCCACGATGAAGCGCAGCACAAAAATCTGCGCCGCCGACAGCCCTGCTATCAGCAGCAGTTTGGTGATGACGAATGTGGTGCCCCACACCGTCACCACCAAAAATGCTACAAGATGGTAAATCAGAAGATTCTTATTTGACAAACGTTTCTCACTTCACCATCACCACTCGCCCGTTGACGATGTTCAGACCCTTGCGGGGCGCATGGAGGCGCTGTCCGGAGAGGTTGAAATAGACGGTCTTGGCAGCCTGCTGGCCCACAGCGATGTCGCTGATGCCCGTGCCGAGTTCGGGATTCCCTATCCAGTCGATGTTCGACTTGCGCACCTCGCCGGCACCGTAGTAGATGCTCTGGATGCCCACTTTCGTCCATTCGCTGAACACCTCTGCCTCGTCGTAGAAGTAGATGCTGTGGGAGTTGTCCCACGAGTAGTAGTTGGCGTCCCAGGGCAGTTCCGTAGTGTCCTCGTCAAAGGCGCTGTACATCTCAGCCGTGAAGGTGTAGGGTGCTGTCTCGCCATTTTTCTCTATCCAGACGGTGTAGAACAGCTTCTGCGGATTGAGCGTCTCGCCGTTGCTGCCGACGTTGGGAATGTTGCAGGTGATGTAGTGCGACCATTCTCCGAAGCTGATGCTGAAGATGTCTGGGTCGGCCGGCGTGGCAGCCACCTCGTCGAACTTCGTGATGGTGACATCGGTAAATGTCTGGTAGGGATAGAGCTCGGTGAGCATGGCGTTGAGCACCAATGACTGCGTCGTAGTGAACTGTGCCTTCTCGGCATCGAAGTCGAGCACAGCGTCGACCATGTTGCCGTTTTCATCGACAGCAGTGAAGTAGCAGTCGATGGTAGACATCCAGAAGCTGACGGAGCCCATGAACTGGTTGGCGGGTATGACATACTGCCCTGCCTCGTTCTTGGTGGCCTTCACCCACAGCTGGCTGACGCTGGAGTTGTAGTCGGCAGCGAGGCCCTGAATGTAGGCATCGTTGCCGTCGAAGCCCACCTTCACCCAGAGCGTCAGCTCGGCCGGGTCATAGTAAGGCTTCAGAGAGTTGGCACGGAAGATGTAGGTGTCGGTGACGAGATTCTCAGGAGCTGTCACTGCCGTGGGCACATAGTCTGTGGGATAGACATCGATGCTGTTCAGCTGGGTGTTGGCAGCGATGGTCACCACCACCTTCTTGGCTTCGCCCGTCCATACATTGCCGTCAAACTGGCCGCTGTCGGCGCTGTTGCCATCGTTCCACTTGCCATTGTTGAACACCATCCTCTTGATCACCTTGCCTACGGGAGCCTCGAAGGTGAGGGTGCCGCCATAGACGCGCAGCTGCGGTCCGTTGCTGGTGCTCCAGAAGCGGTTGGGCGTGTTGGTGGTGCTGGGCGAGACGGTCAGCGTCACGTTGTTGGCAGTGAAGGTGCGGTCTTCGGTGATGTCGCCTTCGTGGCCAACGTTGGAGCACGGCTCGTCCTTCATGGCGTTGAAGTCGAAGGTGGCCTTCTCATAAGGCTTGAGGTCGAGCCAGAATATTTCCGACTTGTTCACCTCGCCGCCACCGGCATAGATGGTCTGAATGCCAATCTTGTTCCACGTCTTGTAGTCGGCCTGTCTGAGGATGATGTGCTTCGGGTGGAAGTCGTCGGTATTGGAATAACCGTAGGCAATTTCCGTCATAGGCTCGGTGAGGCATGCATAGTCAGCAGGGTCGAAGGTGACGGGGCTGATGTCCTGCTCCACGTCCTTGAGGAACTGGAAGGTCAGCTTGGCCGATGCCATGGCATTGCCGTTGACATCGGTAGTAGGCACGGTGTACATGGCGATGGGCCCGTCGGTGCCGTCGTAAATCTGCGAGATATTAGGAATGGAGGGTGTGCCAGCCTTCTCTACGACCTTGGTCAGGACCGGATCGTTGTAGACGTCGCCCTTGTAGTTTCTGATGGCCTCACGGATGTAGATCTCGCCGGTGGCCGTCATCTTGCCTGCCTCGGCATCGTAGGTGAACACTACGCCGTCGCTGAGCAGGAAGAACTCGTAGTGGGTATAGTAGTCGGCATCATATCCCCCGAAATACTGGTCGCCGGGGAAGGTGATGGTGTTGCCGTTGAGCGTGCCCTTGATCCATGTCTCAGGCAGGTAGGTGCAGAATCCCTGCAGATAGACGTCGTTGCCGTCGAAGCCGATGTTCAGATAGCCTGAAACGGGGTCGCCAAAGTTGGTCATGGCATTGATGGCCCACTCTTCGGTAACCAAGCCCTCAGGAGCGACGACGGGCTCCGGTCCCTTCGGCTTCTCCTTGGAGAAGACGGGCAGCACCCAGTAGGTGTAGACCGACTCTATCGACTCTGCCGTGGGGCTCTCAGCCAGGATGGCCGTGACGGCTGTGAGCAGGCCGCCGTCGGCATCGTAGTTGAAGACAATGTTGTCGGTGACATTGCCGGTGCGGTCGCCGCCTACCAGATAGTCGAAAGCATCGCCTTGCATGCCGGCCAGCTGTGGATTGTCGAAGACCACCGTGCTGCCGTCGAGACTTCCCTTTATCCACGTCTCGGCGAAGTAATAAGACAAGCCCTGGATGTAGAAGTCGGAGCCGTCGACAGCCACGTTGATGGTCGGCACGTTAGCGGTGTAGTCCTCCCATCCATAACGGCCGTAAACATAAAACGTGCCTTCGGTGGTGTACCATGTCTCCACGGTAGCCGTGGCGGGAGGCGCCACCTGGTCAGCCGCACGCTTAGGCATGTTGGTTGTGGGCTGCGCCATGCGGGCAATGCCCTTGATGGCTGTGCTCGGGCTGTTGACCATGCCCTGCCAAGGCGACGGGGCTTTCTGTGCAAAACTCATCACACCGAACAGTGCCATGAGCATGGTAAGAAAAGTAAATCTTTTCATACGCATAAGTTGTTAGTTTAGTTAATAAAAAAAGATAATGGCCGTTCCCCCTCCCCCATTGGAGGGACGGGGTGGGGCCGCTATTTCACTGTTGTTACTTCCTCACATCGCCCGGCACTATGCCATACTCCTCCTTGAAACACTTGGTGAAGTAGGATGGTGCGGTGAATCCCACGGCGTAGGCCACCTCCGATACGCTCTTGTCGGTGGTGAGCAGCAGCTGGTAGGCTCGCTTCAGCCTTGCCGTGCGCAGCAGCTCTATGGGCGACGAGCCTGTGACGGCCTTCACCTTGCGGTAGAGCTGCACACGGCTCAGGTTCATGTCGTTTGCCAGGTCGTCGACCGACAGCTCGCTGTCCGCCAGCCGTGCCTCTACCGCCTCGCGGAAGCGGTTTAAGAACACGGAGGGCACCGACGATGACGAGGCGGCAGCGCCTTGGTCGTCGGTCGCCGGCTGTTGGGCCGCGGTCTCTGTTCCGTCCGCCTTGTGCTCCGTCGCTTGCCGGCTGGCCTCGGTCGGCGGCTGTTCTTCATTCGCGGCTGTGTCTCTGCTGTCAGCGCTGTCGGTGTTCCCCGTGCTCTCGGCCTTCTCGGTGCTCTCGGTGTTGCCCATGTTCCACAGTGTGTTGACCACGCGCTCACGCTGCATACTGATTTTCCGCAGGTGGTAGAGGTAGAAGAGCACGAAGACCACGACCAGCAGGACGATGATGCCTATGGCGAGCCAGTTGACGACGCGCTGCGAGTCGAGTTCATGCAGATAGCTGTCGGCTTTCTCGTGCAGCTGGTCGAGGCGCAGTGCCTGGTGCATCATCTCCTCGCTCTGCATCTGCAGCACCTTGGCGTTGTCGCGGGTCACCAGCGCCGACATGAGCATCGTCTCCTTCGCGTAGGGCTTGCCCTCAAGGATGTTGACCGCCAAGTCAACAATCTGGTCGCCGTGTGTGGGGTAGATGTAAGAGGCGTCGAGCAGCGAGTCGCGCACCAGCTGTATGCCGCCGTCCTTGCCGGGCAGTCCGTCGATGCCGCAGAACAAAGGCACTGTGGCATTGGCTGCAGTGTCGGCGCCGAGCAGGGCTTTGCGGGCACCCATCGCTGTGCGGTCGTTGGCACCGAAGACGAGGTCAATGGCCCCACCCCGGCCCTCCACTGTGGGAGGGAGAAGGGTCATCCACTGCTTGGTGATGGCATAGGCGGTGGGCTCTGTCCAGTCGCCCTGCAGCGAGGCCACCACCTCAATGCCAGGAGCACTCTTGAGGGCATCCATGAAGCCGTTGTGTCGCTCGATGGCGGGCGACGAGCCTTCCAAGCCCTTGATTTCCAGCACCCGTCCTTTGCTGCCAAGCCGCGTGATGACATATTCGCCCATGGTGCGCCCCATCTCGTAGTTGTCGGCGCTGATGAAGGCTGTGTACTTCTGCGAGTTGGTCTTTCGCTCGAACACGATGACGGGTATTCCTTTGTCGTAGGCGCGGTTGATGGCCGGCGAGATGGTGCGCACCTGGTTGGGTGCCACGATGAGCAGGTCGATGCCGCTCTTCACCAGACTGTCAATCTGTTGCACCTGGCGCTCGTCGCTGTCGTAGGCCGTGGCAAACTTCAGCTCCACGTTGTCGTGGAAATAGGCGCCCATCCTCAGTTCAGCATTCTGCTTGTCGCGCCATATGTCGTCGGAACACTGTGAAACGCCTATGCGGTACTTCATCTTGCCGTCAGAGCATGAGGCAAGGAGCACTGAAATGACTATGAAACAAAAAAGGCTCTTCCGTATCATTGTCTTGCTGCTTCTACCAAAAGATTCTGTCGTATTGTTAGCAATGTTGGGCACAAAGGTACGAATAAGCGAGTGAAACGCAAAAGAAAAACGAGTTTTTTTTTGCTTTCCCGAGCGAAAGTACCTTCGGCGTCAGCCAAAGGTGCAGCACTTTTTTGAGAACGCCAAGGTTTAGGAGCCAAACAGCAGCCTACACGAAATGGTAGTCCAGAAGTCTTTTGGCCTCGTCCTCAAAACGAATCCTCACGGGGTTGACGGCCAGGTGGCTGCGGGCTGTCATCACGTATGGGCGGCAGCTCTCGTCGTAGGCTGTGAAAGCCTGTCCCACCTTTGTTCTGATGTCGTAGATGATGTCACTGGCGCGTCCTGCCCTGGTCTCGCCATGGCGGTTCTTACGGAACAGCAGCTGCTCAAATCGGTTGTATGCCTCCTGGTAGTTGACGTCGTACACCCTGCAATAGAGCCGAATGAACATGGCGCAGTTCCTGCGCAGCTCGATGCAGGTGCTGTCATGCTGCCGGGTGACGTGGTCGATGAGATACATCAGGTAAAACACTGCCGATGGCTGGTGGAGGAACTGCAGCAGGATGGGCTGGCTGTCGTCCTTCTGGGTATAGATGACGAAATGGCCGGTGTTCCCCCTCACCATGCTCAAGTCGGTCATGGGTTTGATGACGATGTCGACCGTTGCCCGCTCTGCCAGGTCGTCCGCCGACATGAGCGAGTCGACGAAATACTGCACGGTGGTCTCGTCGCTGTTGCAGAGGAAGACGCGCAGTGCCTCCAAGGCCTGACGGCCCAGGCGATGGCGAAGATACAGGGCTTCATCATTTCTCGTACCTCGAAACCACAAAGCCCTGTATTTTTATTATTTCACGATTACATTGTCTTTTTTATTCGTTTTTGGTAATTATCCCATCCTCACTTATATGGAACGATATGCCCTCAGGATGCGAAGCGATGTAGTCTATGTAGCCCTTCACATCATCGCGGCTGACATTGCCAACATCCACCTTCTTCCCTCCGATGCTGATGTTGATAGTTAAGTTAACATTTATGCCGTCATATATCTGAAGCTGGTAACCGACATCTGTAGTTCCAGAAGAGATCATTCTGCCCATTGAAAGAGAATGGAGAAAATCGTAATGGTCTTCAGTGGGAACAACATTGTCTTTCGGAATATAACGAATCCTTAAGCCACAATCCAGTCCCCAGGTGAGGTAGCGCACGGTTTTTCTATACCGGTAGGAAAACTCGTTCTCATAAAAGTATTCCTTTGTCCAGTCATTTTCGCCAATCTGGTAAGTGTCCGCTTTGCCCGTACTGTCATAGAACGTAGCTTCCACATCCACGAACTTCAGCAAGTCGGGTGATACTCCTATATAGTAGGGAATGGTTGTGGACCGATTGGATATGACCAAGGAAAAACTCCTTTTTGCCTTATAGCTTATGCTATCCTCATACTCAGCGCTAAGGACAAGGTCGTTCTCGTTTTTCACCACTACATAGTCACCATCATATACCTTCGAGCCAAGGGTATATTTGTGGCTGAAAGCCTTGTCTTCCAGTCCGCTTAACGGAGAGAAAGAAATGTCGAGCGTGTCACCTGCAAGAACCAAATTGTGATTTTCATCAACTTTTTCACCAGTCATTCGGTTCGTAATAGAGAATGTTCCTGCTGCATCCACTACACGTTTTACTGGTTTCTCCTTTACCTTGAAAGAAAAAGACTGTTGGGCCGACAGGTCATAGCCTTCCATCTGGCAGACTGCTTTTGCGACAAGAGTATGCTCACCTATTGACAGACTTGAAGTCAACACCGTATCCCCGACCTGACTGGTATTGTCTAAAATATTGACTGGACGAAACACAATTTTTTCATCTTTATAACTAGATTTAGGAGTAAACTTGATGACTAGAGTATCACCTAACTCACAGTCTATGGTATTGATCCTTTCCTTATAGGAACTGTTGCCATTTTCATAAATCTCAGAGATTCCAGCTCCCTCGTTTGTCCGTAGGTTTTTAAGCCAGAAATATCCTGCTTTATCATCTTTTTTCACTTCAACATCTTCTTTCTTCTTTTCGTCATCATCATCACAACAAGAAGAAAGCACGTAGCTCCATGAGACAATAAAAGAAAATGCAAACAATAAGTGTAAATACTTTCTCATTTTGAAAATGCACTAAGTTCGTGTCGTGCGCAACTTCAAAAGATTTGTTTTTATTTTACATAAACTTTCTTTCCCTGATGCAGATACACGCCCTTGCCCGTGGGCTGGCTCTCCATGCGGATGCCCTGAAGGTTGTGCCACACATTGTTATGATTGGGAATGGTGACGTCGTTGATGCCGCTGATGATTTGCACATTGACGGCAGTAGCCTTGCCGTGGTTGGCGTTGACGAAGAGGGTGTTTTCGAGGTTGAGATCGCCGCTGATGCAGTCGGTACGGAAGGTGAGCAGGGGGCCGTCGTTACCTGTGTAACTGTCGTTGTACAGCGAATAGATGATCACGCGGTAGGCATCATCGGCAATACGCTCGTAGCCTAGGGAGTGGTCTTGGCAGCGTGCAGTTTTCTGCATGTCGCTAATGGTGCAGCCTGCGGGCAACTTGATGTCAAACTGCGAGGCCGTGTATGCCTCGTTGTTTGCCAGAGCTATGGCGTAGTTGCCGTTGCCCATTGCCTGCAGCTTCAACACGTCGGACGAGACGGGAACACTGGCAACCAAGCGGCGGCTTTCACCTTTCTCCAAGATAACCTTGACAACCAAGGTGATGTCGGCCACGTCGATGACTCCATCCTCATCCATGTCAGCGGCCTCAGCGTTTATCGTGTTGGTCTTATGAACAATAAACTCTGCTATCTCAGTTACGTCTTCCACATTGACAACTCCATCGCCATTGACATCGCCCTTAAGGATGCTCTTCTTGACAATGATGTCGAAATTGATGTCTTCAAGTAATATCTTCGTATTGTCATCTTTTACCAGCTTTATGTTGCTGAGTGTTCCCTTATAAGTTCCGAGGCTGAGATTTTCATCGGCAAGCATTCTGAGGGTGAGAATGACCCCTTCGCTACCGCTCATAGGTTGATTATTCTGCGAGTGACTCTCAATGGTATATACACCGTCTGTTGGCGTAGCCGAAATCATTCCTGTAAAGTCGGTACAGCGGTCATGATTGATTTTCCCACCATGCCCTTCGTCAAAATTTGTCAGGGCGATGCCTTCCGGCAGTGCTATGTCAAACTGGTAGGCAATGATTGGTGTGTCTCCGTTTGCAAGGCTAAAGGTTATCTCTGCTTTTTTGCCAGGGTTTAGAGATATGTCGCCGACGGTCAAGACGGGCGTGTTTGCGTCTGGAGTCTCAACAACGTTGCTGAAGTTGTCCGTCCAACCAGTTGTGGCTTCGTAGGCAGCCTTTGTACCGTGAGGAACATAGAGCGTTGCCGTTTTACTAATAGTGCTGAAAGCGGTACTGGGAATAGTGAATGGTGAGGTAATCTCTGAAACTACTGTACTCAAATTTTCACAATTAAAAAATGCAAAGCCACCAATGGCTCGAACAGTGGCAGGAATGGTGATGGATTGTAATGATGTGCCTTCAAACGCACCATTTTCTATAACGGCTAAATTCTCTGGCAAGGAAATGGAACGCAGCGATGAGCAGTGTGCGAATGCAGCTTGTCCTATATGGGTCACGCTGGCAGGGATGTTCACTCCCATCAAGTCTATACAATTATTGAAGGCATAATTTTCAATCGCTGTTATGGTGTATGAGACCCCCTCGTTACTAACTTCTTGTGGAATGTTTACTACTCCTCTGTATTTGGAAAGAGGATCACTGCCCACTTTGGCGTTAGTCCCGTCCACTATATAGTAGATGATAACCCCATCCTCGTTCTGTGCAGAGAAGTCGTAGTAGGCACTGGCATTGGTGGCGCATATCATTCCACCAAGCACAAGCAGCAAGTGCTGCATCATTGTTCTTGTTCTGTTCATAGTTTTGTTCCAGTTTTAGTTATAATTAATAATGTTCCTACACTCGCGTACCATACATTACCATACGAAAAAGGCGCAGGTTCCTACTCGCCATCCGCTTGTCCTGGGAACATGGGCCTTCGCATTGCCTCAACCATCAGGATAAGCAACGAGAGAATGCCCACGCCAGCATTGATGTACCATAAAAGCCGCACCGATGGCTTCGCCACGGGCAGGCGTCACGACACGACGCTTGCTGCGCAGACGCTTCATTGCTCTGTCCGTCACGGTTGTTACTTTTGCGAAGTTTATGTTCCTACAGGACAGACGCCAGTTAACGTCCTTTTCAATATGTTCGCACGCCATACCCGATGGACTGGCCATGCGATGCGACAAAGGTATGAAGAATTGTTGGAACGGGCAATTTTTCTCGGTCTTTTTTTTGCTGTCCATTGCTTTTTTTTCTTTTTCACAGATGACGGGGGCGGCTGTTTAGTACTGCCTGAGCCTGGATGCCATGAGCCGCAGGCGGGCGATGGTCAGGCTGTCGGCGACAGGACGCCCTGCCTTTGCCTGGTGCTCATAGTAGGCGAGGAGCCAGCGCACGCCTGTGCGGTCGAGGCAGAGCTGGTCGTCGGCCATCTTGTAGTAGTGTGCAGCCTGCTCGTCCTCTTCAGGACTGTAGTCGGCGTTGAAACAATTGCGTGCCATGATACAATAGAAGGATGGCAGGCGGCTGGCAATGGCTTGAGATAGGCGATGCCGTCACCTCGACGGGCTTGGTCAGAGTAAGACGATACGCTGTCCTGCCAATTGGCGGACTCACGGTCGGGCACATCAGCCATGGAGTCAGCCATCGGCAGCTGGTCTGAGCAGCCGGCAGACGCCAGAAGCAGTGCTGTTGCTGCGATGATGATTGTTCTGTTCTTCATTTCATTTTTCTTTTTTGTTTGTGGGACGGTACTTTAGGCGATCAACGCCCCTCCCCCACCTCCTCCCCTTACAGAGGCAGGGGAGCGGCGGAGAATGCCATCAGCTTTTTCGGTACATGTATTAGAGCGCGGACAAGATGCCAGCGTCTCCATACTCGGCCACAAAAATAATGATTTTGTCCGTCAAGTCCAAGATTTTTATATTGCCAAAAATGCCCGTCATTTTTCTATCAGTACGGTCAAAAAAATCGTGGTCATGTCGTTTTACTGGTTATTCAGCCCTGAGGTGTCTGTAACCGCTTCATTTTCACTGTTTTTGTAATTGTCTGTGTCTTATTTTCCATTTCGTACTTTTTGTCCGAAGCCTTCGGACAAAAAGTCCGAAGCCTTCGGACAGAGCGTCCGAAGCCTTCGGACTTTTTTGAGGAAGCCATTTTGTAAACGCAAAGGGCTTGGAAAACCCAAAAGTGAACCGTGCAGCTGAATAAGCTATCCATTTTCAACCGCACAGTCCGAACATTCGGAACAATAGTAAAAAATTGGCTGGGGTGGGCGCAGCTTCTGTCGGTGCTTCTTGTTGTAACGTTACTCGGAAGGGGAGCTTCTGTCAGTGCTTTTTGTTATAACGGTACTCGGAAGGGGAGACGCCCAGATGCTTCCTGACGTAGGAGCCGAAGTGGCTCATATTTGTGAAGCCAAGGAGCGCTGAAATCTCCTTGATGCTCAGCTCGGTGTTCTTCAGGTAGTAACGTATCTCCTCGACGGTGTACTGTGCTACCCATTCGGATGCAGTCTTGTTGGAATACTTCAGGCAGAGCATGGTGAGGTATTTGGGCGTGATGGCCAGCTGGCCTGCATATACCGATATGGGCTGCCGCTTGACGTCGCTGCTGGAGACGATGGACAGGAACCGGTTGAAGAGCACCTTGCCTTGCGACATGCGCTGCTCGTGGTGCTTGCTGTCGCCTGTGTGCAGCCTGAAATAGAAATCGAGGAGCATGGCCCTGAGCAGGGCAAGGACTATTTCGTGCGGTGTGGGCGGATTGCTTTTCTTCAGCTTTGCACTGATGACATTGTCGTAGAGGATGAAATCGTCGAGGCACGATTCTGTCAGTGGTAAGACATTGAGATGCCGGATGTAGGACTCTTGCTGCCAGACATCAACTTTATCGCGTAGCAGGCCTCGCACGAGATGCTCGGAAAGGCAAAGCACCTTGCAGTTGAAATCGTCGCTGTGCCGGCCGCTGGCCACTCTCACCTTTGGTGGGCAAAGCAAAAGGCTGTTAGCGGCAAACTCCATTTGCTTGTCTTCACTTTCCAACTCCAGCCTCCCGCTGGTGCAGACGGCAAAGAGCATGGTGGTGGGTTGGAGGGGGAAAAATGGTGAAATGTCTCTGACACTATCAAACAGCAACACGTCACCCTCGTTGAAATCGATGGAGTAACTGCCTAATTCAATATAGTGCGGAGGGTCTTTTGTAGTAACGTATGCCATGGTGCTTGTATTTCGTGTGCAAATATCACCATTTTATTTGAATTATCGTTACTCAAATAGCGACAATTTATGTTGCTTTTCACCAATACTTCCGATTTCAGTGAGGAATAGTGTGTTTTTGAACATTTTTTAATCGTATTCTGCCACAGCGCGTTTGCCCCTCAAAACGGCGAGAGCGTTGAGTGCCAGCGCCTCCATCTCGTCTTCGCCAGGAAAGCAGTAGACGGGTGCCACCCACTCGATGCGCTGCCGGAGTCGTGAGATGACATACTCTGACCGCGCGAGTCCGCCTGTGAGCAGGATGGCATCGACGTTGCCGCAGAGCACAGCGCCCTGGGCCGTGATGTTCTTGGCGATGTGGTAAATCATGGCATTGAGGATAAGCTCGGCGTGGGTGTCGCCGTAATCGCGGATGCGCTCTTCTATCTCCTTCACGTTGGCGGTGCCGAGGTGGGCGTTGAGTCCTGCCTTGCCTGCGATGCGCTTCAGCAGCTGCTTCTCGGTGTATTTGCCGCTGAAGCACAGACGGATGAGGTCGGCAGCAGGCAGCGAGCCGGCACGCTCGGGCGAGAAGGGTCCCTCGCCGTCCAACGCATTGTTGGCATCGACGGCCCGGCCGTGGTCGTGGGCCGCCACGCTGATGCCTCCGCCCAGATGACAGATGATGAGATTGAGATCCTCGTACTGCTTGCCTATCTCCTGTGCAAAGCGTCGGGCTATGGCCCGCTGGTTGAGGGCGTGCCAGATGCAGATGCGTCCCATGAGTGGCGACCCGCTGATGCGGGCATAGTCGTTGAGCTCGTCGACGACGCCCGGGTCGGCTATGAACGAGCGGCATCCGGGGATGGCGCTGGCAATGTCGTGGGCGATGAGGCAGCCCAGGTTGCAGGCGTGGTTGTGCATGGCGATGCCCGAGTGGGTGTCGTCGAGCATCTTCTGATTGATCTCATAGACACCGCCGGCGATGGGTTTCACCAGACCGCCACGGCCGATGACCGCATCGAAGGCGAGCGGCATGCCTACGCGCTCCAGCTCGTCGAGCACCAGCTGGCGGCGGTAGGCGAACTGCTCGATGACATCGTCAAACTGTGCCAGATCCTCGTTGCTGTGGGTAATGCTGCGCAACACCAATGGCTTCTCGTCCTCATAGACGGCCATCTTCGTCGATGTCGAGCCAGGATTGATGACAAGTATCAACATTTGTTTTCAGGAGTTAAAGGAGTCAAAGGAGTCAAAGGAGTTAAAGACAAACGACTCTCCATGAAAAGCCTTTGTCTCTGGGTTAAAAACCATAGCAAAGCTATCGTCTCTGGGGTGAAAGCCATAGCAAAACTATTGTCTTTAACTCCTTTAACTCCCTTAACTCCTTTAACTCCAAAACTTACAGCAGCCTTAAGCATTAATACAAGCCAAGGCTAAGGAATAGAACTTCGAGTCGGCATCGTCGGCACGGCTGGTGAGGACGACGGGCACGTCGGGGCCGGCCAGGACTGCGGCTGTGGTGGCACGGCAGAAGAGGGTGATGGTCTTGTAGAACACGTTGCCCGACTGGATGTCGGGGAAGATGAGGGCATCGGCATGACCGCGCAGCGGCGAGCGCAGGCCCTTCTTCCTCAAGGCCTTGCCCGAGAGCGACGTCTTCAGGTCGAGCGGGCCGTCGATGATACATTCGCCATACTTGCCCTTGCCGACCTCATCGATCAAGCGCTTGTACTCCACGGTGTGGGGGAAGTGCTTCTCATCCACCTTCTCCGAGCAGTTGACGAGGGCCACGCCGGGCTCCTTGATGCCGAACTGGCGGCAGAGGCGCAGCAGGTATTTCAGTTGCTGCTTGCGCTGCTCTTCGGTGGGCTTTGGAATGACGGCCACGTCAGTCATAAAGAGCAGCTTGTCGTACTCAGGCAGCTCGGCACAGGTGAGGTGTGTGACGATGCGCCCCTCCTGCAGGATGCCCGTCTGCTTGTTGAGCACGGCACGCAGCAGGTCGTCGGTGTTGAGCAGACCTTTCATCAGCACGTCGGCCATGCCTTCATGCACCAGCTGCACGGCCTTGGCAGCAGCATCCACCTCGTCGGCGGCCTTCAGGCGCGTCACCTCTTTCATAGCCGGTCCTATCAGCTTGGGGTCGCCAACGAAGATGGGCTTGATGAAGCCGGCATCCATGGCACGCTGGACAGCTTCCTGAGTGCCATCGTCATAAGGACAAACAACAGCCACACGCTTCGGCTCGAAACCGCCGGAGAGGTAGGCAATCAACTCTTCAAAATTCTCAATTGCTTTCATGATAATGGGGTTTTCAGTTCACTGCGTGCAAAGTTAAGCAAAAGTTTTCATACTGCCTCATGTTTTCCGATGAAAGTTGAACAAAACTTGAAAAAAAACTTTGCCGTTTCATTTCCTTTTCGTACCTTTGCCGACACTTAGTAACTTTTCAGCAATTACTTAGTACAAATGTTTGGAAACAGCTATGCGCGGTGCACCGTCCGAGAATAATCCTGGATGACTTTGCCTAATCACCTAACACACAATATATGGAAACATACACGGCTAACACTGCACGCTACGATAGTGGTATGCAATATAACAGATGTGGCACGAGCGGCGTGCTGCTGCCCAAGGTGTCGCTGGGCTTCTGGCACAACTTCGGCAGCGTGGACCCCTTTGAGCGCTCAAGAGAGATAACACGCTATGCCCTGGACCACGGTGTGGTGCACTGGGACCTGGCCAACAACTACGGCCCCGTCTACGGCTCGGCCGAGGAGACGCTGGGACGGCTCATGGACAGCGACTTCCGCCCCTACCGCGACGAGCTGTTCATCGCCACGAAGGCGGGCTACGACATGTGGCCGGGACCTTACGGCAACTGGGGCTCGCGAAAGTATCTCTTCGCCAGCCTCGACCAGTCGCTGCGCAGGATGCACTTAGACTATGTCGACCTCTTCTATTCGCACCGCTACGACCCCGCAACGCCGCTCACCGAGACGCTGCAGGCACTGGTCGACATTGTGCGGGCGGGCAAGGCGCTCTACGTAGGCATCAGCCGCTGGCCGCTGGAGGCTACACGCTTCGCCTACTCCTACCTGAGCCAGCGCGACGTGCCACTGCTCATCTACCAAGGCCGGCTGAACATGCTCGACCGTGAGCCACAGGACGAGGGCATCCTCGACTTCTGTGCCGACAACGGCGTGGGCTTCATCTCGTTCTCGCCTCTGGCACAGGGGCTGCTCACCGACCGCTATCTCAACGGCATACCCGAGGACTCGCGCATGTCGAAGGGCAAGTTCCTCAAGGAGAGCATGCTCACACCCGAGCTGCTGGCCCAGCTGCGCCAATGGAACGACGAGGCTGTGGCTCAGGGTCAGACGTTGGCCGAGCACGCCCTCCGCTGGATTCTCGAGCAGAAGGGTGTCACCAGCGTCCTCGTGGGCGCCAGCTCGACACAACAGCTGGAAAAGAACCTCCGCTGCATAGCATGAAACAGATACTCCTCATCAACGACATTGCCGGCTATGGCAAGGTGGGCATGGCGGCGATGCTGCCAGTGCTGTCGTACATGGGCATACCGGCATTCTGCATGCCCACGGCGCTGGTGTCGAACACGCTGAACTACGGCGAGTTCACGCAGATGGACACCACGGCCTACATGCGCGACACGTTCCCTATATGGAAGCATCTGGGCTTTCACTTCGACGCCATCAGCACAGGTCTGATGTTCAGCCGCGAGCAGGCAGAGCTGGTGGAGGCCTACTGCCGCGAACAGGCGGCACAGGGATGCACCATCTTCGTAGACCCCGTGATGGGCGACGGCGGCGAGCTCTACAACGGCATCGACCAACGACAGGTACAGCTGATGCGCAGCATGGTGAGCGTGGCACATCTGGCAAAGCCCAACTACACCGAGGCCTGCTTCCTGGCAGGAGTGCCGTGCAGCAAAAACGGCATCACGGCCGATGTGGCGCGGCGACTCTTGGACAGCATCCTGCTCCTGGGTGCACGCTCAGCCATCATCACCAGCTGCATCATAGACGGAAAGAACCAGGTGTGCGGCTACGATGCAGAACAGAAAAGCTATTTCTTCCACGAATATGAGGAGATACCCGGACAGTTCCACGGCACAGGCGACATCTTCTCAGCAGTGCTCATAGGCAGCCTGCTGGGGCAGCAGCTGCCACTGCCATTGGCCACACGCAAAGCCATGGACGTGGTCAGCCAGATGATAGACCGCAACCGCGACGTCACAGACCACAACTGCGGCATATTCATAGAGCGGTGCCTCGACTTATTATAATTAAGCATTAAGCATTAAGAATTGGTAAACATGCAAGAAACAAGACAAAACAAAATTGCAAGGCTGCTGCAGAAAGAGCTCAGCCAGATATTTCAGGAACAGACACGCTCCATGCACGGCGTGATGGTCAGCGTCACACAGGTGCGCATCAGCCCCGACCTCGGAGTCTGCACTGCACACCTCAGCATCTTCCCCTCGGAGAAGGGCGAGGAGCTGTTGGCCAACATCAACCGCAACAACGCACAGATACGCTACACACTGGGGCAGCGCGTGCGCCATCAGTTACGCATCATCCCAGAATTGCGCTTCTTCATCGACGACTCGCTCGACTACATCGACCGTATCGACGAACTCCTGAAATCTTGACATGAGCTTTCCCTTCTACATTGCCCGTCGCTACCTCTTCTCGAAGAAGTCGACGAATGTCATCAACATCATCAGCGGCATCTCGATGCTCGGCGTCGCAGTGGCATCGATGGCTATGGTGGTGACGCTGAGTGTGTTCAATGGCTTCAGCGACCTCGTGGCATCGCTCTTCACCAACTTCGACCCACAGATAGAAATCACCCCTACCGAAGGCAAGACAGCACCCGCCGACGACCCTGTGCTGACCAGCATCCGACAGCTGCCTGAGATTGAGGTGGCCACGGAGTGTGTCGAGGATCAGGCGCTCGCAGTCTATAAAGACCGGCAGGCCATGGTGACGGTGAAGGGTGTGGAGGACAACTTCGAACAGCTCACACACATCAACGACATCCTGCAGGGCAACGGACGATTCGAGCTGCATGCCGCCGAACTGCAGTATGGCATACCAGGCGTCCGCCTGGCAGAGGCGCTGGGCATGGGCTATAAGTACGACACACTCTTTATCTATGCACCACGACGCGTGGGACAGATTGACGTGAACGACCCGGAAGAGGGATTCGTCAGAGAGTCGGACGGCAACGCGCCTTACCTCTACTCGCCAGGCGTCGTCTTCAACGTGCAGCAGTCGAAATACGACAGCCGCTACATCCTCACCAGCATCGGCTTCGCAAGGCGCATCTTCGACCAACAGGGATTTCTTTCCTCACTGGAGCTGAGACTGAAGCCCGGCAGCAACTTCGAGGCAGTGAAAAGCCGCATCAAGCAGTTGGCTGGTAATAAATATAATGTACGCGACCGCTTCGAGCAGCAGGACGACACCTTCAGCATCATGAAGATAGAGAAACTGGTGGCCTACATCTTCCTCACGTTCATCCTCATCGTGGCCTGCTTCAACGTCATCGGCTCGCTGTCGATGCTCATCATCGACAAACGCGACGACGTCGGCACGCTGCGTGCACTGGGCGCCAACGACAAACAGATATCAAACATCTTCCTCTTCGAAGGCTGGCTCATCGCCATGTTCGGCGCCATCATCGGCATCCTCATCGGCCTCCTGCTCTGCTGGCTGCAGCAGCAGTATGGTCTCATCGCGCTGGGGCGGTCGGAAGGGTCCTTCGTCGTCAACGCCTATCCGGTCAGCGTGCATCCCTGGGACATCGTCATCGTCTTCATCACCGTCATGGCCGTCAGCTTCCTTGCTGCCTGGTATCCCGTGCACCATTTCTCCCGCCGGCTGCTGTCATAACGCCGGGAAAAGTTAAAAAAATAATACGTAGCAGAAAAAACTCCTCACTCCTCACTCCTAATTCCCAACTTTTCTGTACCTTTGCACCCGCAACGGCAAACATCCTTTGCCGTCATGCTGATGCCCTGATAGTTAAATGGATATAACAAGGCTCTCCTAAAGCTTAGTTCCGAGTTCGATTCTCGGTCGGGGTACAAGGGCACGCTCATTGAGCGTGCCTTTTTGTTGCCGCCAACTACCGCAAAGATTGTCCGAGCTTTTTATAAATTATTGAAAAACAACTGTTTGTTTCTTTCGCAAAACTTGAACCCTAACAATCGGAGAGGATATGGAAATATATTCATTTTCTTCTTATGTTAGCATTATTTACCTTTATTTGGCAAGATTTTGCGAAAAACTTGAGACACGATTTGAAAGCAAAAGAAAATGATTCACAAGCTTTTCACCTTGACACCGTCTCACATTGAATTGTAAAAGTCTTACTTTTTCTATACAATTTACGAATTTAGCCAACGTTTGACGGCGGCTACTTTGTCCTTGCTCACAATGATTTCCTCGTCAGGAGCGGCAGTCATGTGGATGCGCATTTTTCCTAAGAAGTAGGTGGAGAGCTTCTGGACGGCGGCAGCGCTGATGATGAACTGACGATTTACCCGCATGAAGCGTTGCGGGTCGAGCTGGCCTTACCCTCAACAACGATATCACCATTTTGGGCACCAGCTGCTATGAGACGCTTCAAGGTGGCATCGCTACCCTCGAAGGCTGTACCCTTTGCTATCTCATCGCGCGAAGACAGCGGATGATAGTGCAAAAACTGCAGAATCTCTCTTGATATATCCATGCATTTGAGAGTTAAATCGGAGCAAAAATAGTGATTATTTTGCAATTATCGGCTCATGATGAGCTTAAAAAAGCATAATTTATATAAATTTTGAGCCAATTCGATAAAAATGACATTCTTGAGAAGACGTTTATTACTGTTCTTCACTTTTCATCACCATCCGCCGCCCCAGTCGCCGAAGTCACCCCAGTCGCCGTTCCATTCCTCGTGGCCTTCCTTGTTCTTGAGATTTGCGTTTTCAAAATGGAGCACCCCAAAAAAGTCCGAAGGCTTCGGACAAACAGTCCGAAATGTAAAGAAAAATTACGGACAATTGTAAAGCAACAAAAACGAAGAGGTTACAAACACATACGGGCTGAAGAAACGGTAAAACGACACAACCATGGTTGTTTAACCGCACAGCACGGAAATTACGTACTGTGAGGTTGGAATCAGACATAGTTACGTCGCTATCTATGTGAGTTGATACCGCGAAGCGGCCTGAGAGAAAACCAATAAAAACCAATAAAAACAAGAAAAACAAATTGGTAATTTTTCTCATTTGGTACAATAGCTATCGCCTTGTCCGCCGCAGGAACTCCGTGAGGCACTCCCCTCTTGAACCCTGCCCTTACGGGGAGGGGCAGGGGTGGGGTCTGGACTCGGCTATGCCGCTTGCAAAGCAAGAACTTCTTCGCCGCCTCTTCTTCGCTGCCCCTTCTTCGCTGCCTCTTCTTCGCTGTCCCTTCTTCGCTGCCCCTTCTTCGCTGATAAAATATGGCAATGATATAGCAGTTGACCCTTTGCAGAAAGGATTTATGCGCAGCCATCCCCTCCCTTCAAGGGGAGGGGCAGGGGTGGGGTCTGTAATGTCAGTAATGTTATTGGCTGCCACTCCTT
>JAEEGJ010004347.1_pt1 | contig 48344 bp, 32 predicted proteins | sample 8958761 | NCBI WGS metagenome assembly JAEEGJ01 (sample SAMN16246546, study PRJNA631951) | gut metagenome | biome: gut microbiome; feature: rumen; material: RS-attached | host: Bos | place: Iran: Karaj | collected 2018-10
CCAATAACTAAAAACCTAAAACTATAAATATTACTACTAACCTAAAACAATCTATTAACCTTTTGACGATGCAAAGGTACGACGATTTTTTGTTTTTTGCAAGACTTTATGGGTAATAAGTGTATAAAATCCCATCATTCTTGACTTAAATCAAGCGATTGTGTGCGCAAACACATAAAATACTGCTTTAAAATACCATTTTCTTTGGTATTTTACGCACTTATTCGTACCTTTGCAATATCAATCGGAAAGATGACATGAAAATACTGATAGTGAATACGAGCGAACGGACGGGTGGAGCTGCTGTGGCTGCTAACCGTTTGATGAAAGCATTGAACAATTATGGAGTTAAGGCGAAGATGCTGGTGCGCGATAAGGAGACTGATGCGGTGACGGTGTCTGAGCTTCCCTCATCACCTCATCAGCGATGGAACTTTCTTTGGGAGCGGCTCTGCATCTTTCTGAGAATGCATTCTCGTAAGCATCTTTTCGAAGTCGACATCGCCAACGCGGGGTCTGACATCACCCGTCTGCGTGAGTTTCAGGAGGCAGACATCATCCATCTGCACTGGATCAATCAGGGCATGCTCTCGCTGAGTGGTATCAGGAAGATCTTGCGTAGTGGGAAGCCCGTGGTGTGGACCATGCATGACATCTGGCCTGCAACTGCGATTTGCCATGTGACGTTGGATTGCCGTAACTTTACAACAAAGTGCCGGAATTGCAGGCTGTTGCCTGGTAAGGGCTCTGCACACGATCTCTCTGCCTCTGTCTGGCAAAAGAAGCAGCGGATGCTGGAAGGCGAGAACATCTACTTCGTCGCCTGTAGCCGATGGCTGGAGTCGGAGGCGAAGAAGAGTGCTCTGTTGGAGGGGCAGAAGATTACCAGTATTCCCAACCCGATAGACACGCATATATATAAAAGAGGTGTAAAGGCGGAAGCGAGGAAGCGCCTGGGACTCCCTCTCGACAAGCAGCTGGTATTGTTTGCTTCGCAGCGCGTGACTATGGTAAACAAGGGCATGCAGTATCTCATTGAGGCGTGTAGGCTGTTTACAGATATCAAACCCGGTGTTGTGATCCTGGGTGGCCATGCTGAGGAACTGACGGCACAGTTGCCGCTTGAAGCCTATCCCTTGGGCTACGTCAACGACGAGAAGCGGATTGTCGATGTTTATCAGGCTGTCGATGTCTTCGTACTGCCTTCGCTCTCGGAGAATCTGCCCAATACCATCATGGAGGCGATGGCCTGCGGAGTGCCTTGCGTGGGATTCAAGGTGGGGGGCATCCCGGAGGAAATCGACCATCAGCGTAACGGCTATGTGGCTGCTTATCGAGATGCAGAGGATCTGGCACGAGGTATCCGTTGGATTCTGACAGAGGCTGATGCTGAGGCACTGAGTCGTCAGGCTGTTGAGAAAGTCGTCCGTCATTACTCGCAGCAGAGTGTGGCGATGAAGTATCTCGAAGTATACCAACAGGCGATGGCCTTCAAACATTATAAGCTATGATCCGGATTACCTATGTGACGGTGACTTATAATGCTGCCGGTGTGTTGCAGCGAACGCTCGACAGTGTGTTGCAGCAGGATTATCCTGAGATAGTGCATCTGATTATCGATGGAGCTTCTACTGATGACACACTGCGGCTGGTCGAAACCTATATAGAGCGTTCGAATGCAGCAGAGAACGGACATCGCATCCAGATGATGTCCGAGCCCGATAAGGGCATCTATGATGCCATGAACAAGGGGCTGCGCAGTCTTGATGGTGACTATGTGTGTTTCTTGAATGCGGGCGATTTCCTGCCAGCTTCGGATACGGTCAGTCGTATTGTCGCAGCTGTTGACGATGCGCAGCTGCCGGCCGTGCTCTATGGTGATACTGATATTGTTGACGGTGAAGGGCACTTCCTGCACCACCGTCGTCTCGCTCCACCAGAGAATCTGTCGTGGAAATCATTCCGTCAGGGTATGCTGGTGTGCCATCAGGCTTTCTATGCGCGTACCGATTTTGCCATTGCCACACCTTACGATACCCATTACCGCTATTCTGCTGATGTAGACTGGTGCATTCGTGTGATGAAAGCGGCTGCCAAGGAGAATATCCCCCTACAGAATCTGAAGATGGTGGTGGCCAACTATACTGAAGAAGGACAGACAACGCTCCACCACCGTGAGTCGCTTTGGGAGCGTTATCGGGTGATGGAGAGTCATTATGGTCGACTTCAGACGTTCTTGCTGCACTGCTGGTTCGTCGTCCGTTCTCTTGTGAAATAAATAATCCCCGTCGGTTGGCGGGGATTAACGATTATCTGATAATTACTTTCTTATTATTAATAATGTATACGCCCTTGTCGAGTCCGCCGAGTGCTTCGCTGGCATTCTTGGCTGTGCGTAGTAGCCTGCCATCGAGGGTGTATACCTTGACATCGCTGTAGGCTTCAGCCTTGGCAGCCTTGATGGCTGTAACTGAGACGACAGCCTGCAGTCCGTCCTGATTGTAGTAGCCGCCATTGATAAAGGCAAGGTCGGCAGTCTGGTTCGTGCCGTCGTTGAAGATGATGCCCTCGTTGGTGCTGCTTTGACTCTTGCGGTCGCTTGCTTTGTAGGTCCACTTCCAAACGGAGTTGCCCTTGCTGTCTTCGCCGAGTTTCTCGCAGTTCACACCTGGCCATTGGTTGGTGGTGTAGTTATACTGCTTGTCCCAGCGCCAGCACTTGATTTGTGCCCCCCAGTTCTTGGGTGCCACGAAGAAAGCGCAGGTCTCACCCTCACTGATGGTGCAGAACGAGGGCACTTCCACTGGTGTATTGTCCTCTGGACTCTCGTCTGCTTCGGTGATGGCCTTCATGACTGTCTGGTCTACATCCTTGCTGGCATATACTTGGAAGTTCTTGCCTTCGATGGCCAGTGTCCACATATCCACGGGATTGTTGAAAGAGAGATCGCCAACAGGTCCCAGATGAAGTCGCAACTTCCCATTCGAACCTTGTACGACGAGCAGGAATCCGCCTCCGATGGTTTCAGCTGTGAGAATCTCACTCTCGTTGGTGATACCAGCTGCCTTTCTCAAGGCGATGAGACGCTTTAGGGTACCCTTGTTCGACTGCCAGTGCTTCAGAAAGAGACAAGGTGTGCCTGGCATCGCGAGGATATAGGCATTGGCGGCACAGACATTCGTGCCCAGATAGTCTTTCTTTCCTTCATCCCTACGGAAGGTGTCGTGATTGTCCACGAAGGTCACGCTATAGCGGGCGTAATTCTTGTCGTTCGACAGCATATCCTTTGCTAAGGCACTCCAGTTGCCGCCTCCGAAGGCTGAATTGATGTTGTACTTCATGGGGAAGTCGAAGGCAGCACTCTGTATCTTGCCATCGACCTTTGTTCCGTCGATCCATTTCGTTACCACACTCTTGTTACCGTCCCAGCATTCGCCGACGCTATAGGTAGGATTGACTTCCGTATTGTATTTGCCTGTATATTTGGCATCATACCCTTTCACCATATCGTAGCGGAAGCCCACGTAGCCCAGTTCCTTCAGCAGGAACTCGAGGTAGGTCTTTACGTTCTTCTGTACAGTCTCGTTGGTATGGTCCAGATCGCGATAGCCGTCGAAGTTATCACCTGTATCCTTGGCACCAGTGGTCTTGTAGCCGTTTTTGTTACACTCGTCATCACTTGTGATACCAGAGAACTTCTCATTATCCCATGCAATGCTGTAAGCGCCGTTGGTCTCATCGGGGAAGTCTACCCACGTCGTCAGTCCGTTCTTGTGGTTGATGACCACATCTTCGATGATGCCAGTTCCCTTGTCCTTGAAGGTCTTGATCATCTTCTTCAGTTCTGCCTCTGTACCCCAGCAACTGTTGTGATCAAGCCAGAAACAGGGATCGTAGCCCATCGTCTGTCGTTTCGTGTGGTAATATTCAGAAGTCTTGCCGCTTTGGGGAATCCAGATGAGGTCGAAGTACTGTGACATGTCATCGGCCTGTTTCTCGAGCACGGTCCACTTCGAGTCGGCATAGCCGTCCCAGTAGAATCCTTGTAACATCACGCCGCCATAGTTCTGCGGCCATCCCTGTGCCATTGTGACAATGGCTGTCAACAGGGTTAGTAGGGTCATAGTCAGTTTCTTCATATCAGTATAATAATAAAAGTCCGGCGATACCCGCATAGCAGATCATGCGGATGGGATTGATTTTCAGGTAGCCAGTGCCGAAGGCTGTGGCAGCGAGAAGAGCGCAACTGATGTAGAATTGCCAGGGATTTTCCGATGGGGTTGAGAAGTTCTCCTTGTTGCAGAGTAGCAATGTGGCAGCTGCGAGCAGTCCCACAACGGCAGGGCGCAGTCCCTTGAATACCGACTGCACCAGTGGGGTATTCATATATTTCATGAACATCTTGCTGATAAGTATCATCAGGATGAGTGAAGGTAGCACGAGGGCGAAGGTGGCAGTGGCACTGCCCAGTACGGCCATCATACTTCCATAACCTGCATTGTGGATGGCTGTATAGCCGCAATAGGTGGCCGAGTTGATGCCAATAGGTCCTGGTGTCATCTGCGAGATGGCCACGATGTCAGTAAATTCAGCGGTCGACAGCCAGTGGTGTGTCTCTACCGTCTCATGTTGTATCAGTGAGAGCATACCGTAGCCGCCACCGAATCCGAAGAGTCCGATCTCGAAGAACGTGATGAATAGCGACAGGAATATCATGGCTCTTTCACTTTTTGTTGGTTACGACTGTCGTTCTCTTGAACGATCTTTCCATAGGCATAGCCTGCGATAGCGGCTATGATGATGACGTAGATAGGTGAGAATCCGTATTTCCAGATAGCAAGGGCTGCGACGATGGGTATCCAAAAGGTGTACCTATTCAGTTTCGCACGCTGTGCCAGACGAAACGTAGGTACCGCAATCAGTGCTACGACGGCAGGACGGATGCCTCGGAAGATGGCAGCCACCACCTTATTGTCCTCAAACTGCTTGAAAAAGATAGCGATGGCCAGAATGATCATGAATGAGGGGAGAGCCGTTCCAAGAGTAGTGGCAATGGCACCACGCACCTTTTTCAGCTTATAGCCGATGAAGATGGCAATGTTGATGGCAAACACACCAGGACAGCTTTGGGCGATGGCTATCAGGTCGAGCATCTCGTCCTTTTCTACCCATTTGTGCTTGTTCACCACCTCTTCCTCTATCAAGGGTATCATGGCATATCCACCACCCAGGGTGAATATGCCAATCTTAAAGAAGGTCTTAAATGATTCCCAGTAGAGATTCATCAGTCTCAGTCTTTTTAGAATAACCTAGGACTCCCTAGGATAACCTAGATTCTCTTCTCGATCCACTTGCGCGCGTTGACGAATGCCTCAATCCACGGAGTGACCTCATCATTGCGACGATCTGCTGGATACCAGGCGTTTTGCCAAGGGAAGATGGCACGCTCCAGATGAGGCATCATGCAGAGATGACGACCATCCTCAGAGCAGATACCTGCTACATGATAGTCAGAGCCGTTAGGATTAGCAGGATAGCCCGCATAGTTGTACTTGGCGATGACGTTGTATGCGCTCTCGGCCTCAGGCAGTGAGAACTTACCTTCTCCGTGAGCTACCCACAGACCGAGTTTGTTACCGCTCAGGCTTCCAAACATCACAGAGTTGTTCTGTGGAATATTCAGAGAGATGAACTCACTCTCGAACTTATGTGAGTCGTTATGCAGCATCTTAGCACCTTTGGCACCTGTGAGACCGAGTTCAACCATCAGCTGACAACCGTTGCAGATACCCAGCGACAGGGTGTCCTTGCGGGCATAGAACTTATCGAGAGCCTCCTTGGCCTTGGGATTGAAGAGGAAAGCACCAGCCCAGCCCTTAGCCGAACCAAGTACGTCGGAGTTAGAGAAACCACCACAGAAGACAATCATATTGATGTCCTCGAGTGTCTCGCGACCGCTGATCAGGTCGGTCATCATCACGTCCTTCACATCGAAACCGGCAAGGTAGAGACTGTAAGCCATCTCGCGCTCACCGTTGGTACCCTTCTCACGGATGATCGCAGCCTTGACACCAGTCTTCTCGCGACGATCGGCAGAAATACCATACTGAGCCAGCTTACCTGTGAAGTCTTTATTAAACTGCATCTCGATGGGTTGTTTCTTATAGTTCTCGAAGCGCTCCTTAGCCTTGCCGTTGAAGCTCTGCTTGCGATCGAGCAGGTAAGAGGTCTTGTACCAGGTGTCGCGCAGAGCGTCGATGTCGAAGGTCAGATTCTTATCGTCAGCCTTTACCACGATGCTGCGGCTGTCTTCTACAGGATAACCAATTTTGGCAAAGCCTACCCCCTGCTCCTCCATGAAGTCCTTGAACTCCTGCTTGTGCTCGTCGCTTACCTCTATAACCACACCTGGGTTCTCAGCGAAGAGTGCCTTCACGATGTCACCCTCCTTGCAGATGTCGTGCAAGTTGATATGCATACCGCCCTTGGTATTAGCGAAGCACATCTCGAGCAGTGTGGTGATAAGACCACCGGCAGAGATATCGTGACCTGCCATAATCCAACCCTTCTCAATCATCTGCTGAACAGCCATGAAGGCATCAGCAAAGTACTCGGCATTCTTAACTGTAGGCACATCGTCGCCCACCTTGCCTAAGCTCTGTGCAAAGGCAGAACCACCCAGGCGCTGCTCATCGAAAGAGAAGTCGATATGATAGAGCGAGGCGTTCTTATCGTTCACCAAGACGGGGCTTACCACCTTCTTGATGTCGCTAACCTCACCACCGGCACTTACGATGACTGTTCCTGGAGAGATAATCTTCTCGCCGTTAGGATATTGCTGAGAGAGTGACAGTGAGTCCTTACCTGTTGGTACATTGATGTGCAGGTCACAACAGAAATCTGAGAGGGCCTTTACACCGGCATACAGACGGGCATCCTCACCCTCCTGAGAGCGACAAGGCCACATCCAGTTGGCAGAGAGGCTCAGCGAATCCATACCTTCAGCCAGTGGTGCCCAGACGATATTGGTCAGTGCCTCGGCTACAGACAGTACACTGCCGGCAGCAGGATTAGCCAAACCTGCCTGAGGCGCATGTCCTAAGGCGGTGGCTATACCCTTCACACCACGATAGTCGAGGGCTACAACACCACAGTCGCTCAAAGGCAGCTGGATCTCACCCTGACACTGCTGACGGGCAATCTTTCCTGTTACGGAACGGTCAACCTTATTAGTCAGCCAGTCCTTACATGCCACAGCTTCCAGCTGGAGCACGCGGTCAAGGTATTCATTGATCTTATCCTGACTATAGGTCACGTCCTCATAGTGACGCTCTACAGTATTATCTTTCATGATGGTCTTTGGCGAGTGCCCGAACATCTGAGCCACATCCAGATCAAATGGCTTCACGCCGTCGCCCTGCTTGAACGAGAAGTGGGCATCGCCAGTGGTTTCCCCGACTACATACAGCGGGGCACGCTCACGCTCGGCAATCTTACGTACATGTTCGATATGCTTCTCGTCGATGAGCAAGCCCATACGCTCCTGACTCTCGTTGGCGATGATTTCCTTCGAAGAAAGAGTCTTGTCACCAATAGGCAACTTGGTCATGTCAATCTCGCCACCGCATTCCTCAACAAGCTCAGAGAGACAGTTGAGGTGGCCAGCAGAACCATGGTCGTGGATAGAAACCACGGGGTTCACATCCTCTTCGCACAGAGCACGAACCAGGTTGTAAGCACGCTTCTGCATCTCTGGGTTGGCTCGCTGAACGGCGTTCAACTCGATGCCATTGCTATAGCGACCAGTATCAACCGATGATACAGAACCACCACCAAGACCGATGCGGTAGTTATCACCACCAACGACGACCACCTTGTTACCCTTCTGAGGCTCCTTCTTCAGACAGTCGCGCTTGGTGCCGTAACCTACACCACCTGCCAGCATAATCACCTTATCGTAAGCATACTTCTCCTTACCCTCCTGGTGCTCGAAAGTCAGCACAGAACCACAAATGAGTGGCTGGCCGAACTTGTTGCCGAAGTCTGAGGCACCATTTGAAGCCTTGGTCAGAATCTGCTGTGGTGTCTGATACAGCCACTGGCGAACAGGCAGGATATCCTCCCAATCACGGGCTGCGCCCTCATCATCGTGCAGACGGGGATAGGCTGTCATATAAACGGCAGTACCAGCGATAGGCCATGAACCGACACCACCACCCATACGGTCGCGGATCTCACCGCCTGTACCCGTAGCGGCACCGTTGAATGGCTCTACGGTAGTGGGGAAGTTGTGTGTCTCAGCCTTCAGCGAGATCACGCTCTCGATATCTTTTATCTGAAAATAGTCGCTGGTGCTCTGATCCTTTGGCGCAAACTGCTCTACAACAGGTCCCTGTGCAAAAGCCACGTTGTCTTTGTATGCCGAGAGAATCTTGTTAGGATTCTCCTGTGTGGTCTTCTTGATCATAGCGAAGAGCGAGCTCTCCATCTCCTTGCCGTCGATGATGAACGTACCTCCGAAGATTTTATGACGACAGTGCTCTGAGTTAATCTGTGCAAAACCGAAGATCTCTGAGTCGGTCAGGGGGCGACCGTTCTGTTTCTCCAAACCGTGCAGATACTCGATCTCTTCGGGTGAGAGGGCCAGACCTTCCTGCTCGTTATATTCTTCCAGATTATCCACATACTTGATAGGCTCGGGCTGGATGTTGATGGTAAAGATATCCTGGTTCAAGCCATCATACATACGCTGCAACATCTCATCGTGCTCAGCATCCTTGCTGGCAGCAGGGAAATATTCCTCTATTCGGCTAATGCCCTTGATACCCATGTTCTGAGTAATCTCGACGGCATTGGTCGACCATGGAGTCACCATTTCGCGTCGCGGACCAATGTAGTAGCCATCCAGATGCTCTGCATTCAACAGTGATGCCTCGCCGTACAGCCAGTTTAATTCCTTGATTTCTTGTTCACTGAGTGTGTGATCAACCTCTGTGGCTATCACAGTTTTTTGTGGGGTCTGAAAGAAGTGTATCATACCTTATTAATTATTTATTCTGATTTTGCGCGCAAAGGTAGTCAAAAATCCGCATATTACAAAATTCTTTTTGCAAAAAGGCGTGAACTTACAAAAATTATCCTTAACTTTGCAGCCAGCAAGAATATATCAGTCATGACAAGCCAAATTTCATTAGACCCTCATGGAGAGATGCTCATGCAGCAGTATAAGGAGCGCAGGCATATCTTTGAACGTATGGATAAGCTCGTTTTCGACAAGCTGCGCTGGACATTTCAGGAGAACGGCTTATACATCAACTCTATCGAGCATCGCATCAAGACGGAAAAGTCACTACGTGGAAAACTTGAGCTGAAAGGTGCCAAATATAAGACGCTCGACGATATCACCGATATACTCGGAGTGCGCATCATCACCTTCTATACCGATGATGTCGACAAGGTGGCTGCTATCGTGAAGCATGTCTTCGATGTCGATTGGCGTGAATCGGTAGATAAGCGCAAACTCCACCAGCTTGATAGCTTCGGCTATAACTCCCTCCATTATATCTGCCGTATACCTAAGAGTCTTATCTCTGACTATCAGATGCCCGAGCTCAATGAGTACCGCTTTGAAATCCAGATGCGTACCGCCCTCCAGCATGTGTGGTCTACCATCGAGCACGACACGGGTTATAAAGGTGATGTCCGTATTCCCAAGGAGTATCGTCGCCAGTTCAGCCGTCTGGCTGGCATGCTCGAACTTGTCGACGATGAGTTCAGTCGCCTGCGCACCACGCTTACCGACTATCGCCGCCGCATACAGTCGCTGGTCGCCTCGGGTAAGCTCGACGAAGTGCCTCTCGATGAAGCCTCTTTCCGTAGTTTCATCTCTATGAAGCCATTCGATCAGCTTAATCAGCGTATCGCAGCTACTAATCAGGCAGAAATCTACCCTGTATCTCAGATGCCTTTCCTGCCTGTGCTTGAGTATTTCCATTTTGATACGCTCGGCGAAGTACAGCGCTTCATCGAAACCTATAGCGATGCGGCCTTTCAACTGGCTCTCTCTCAGTTGGCTCTTACCGACCTTGATATCCTTTCTGAAAACGTGGGATTACAGAACCTCTGCATTGTTTATGCTTTGAAGATGGGGCTTGGTCGTGATGGAGTCCTGTTTATCTTGAACGTCCTTAATGGCGAAGACTCCTCTAACGAGATGATGGCTGATATGTTTATCGAACAGGCAAGCAATCTATCGTTCATGCAGTCATAGGGTTAGTCAGCAAATAGACGGTCAAAATAATCCCTCCGATCAGTGATGAACGGAGGGATTAACTGTATTTAGCGTTTCTTGCTCTTGACAACTTTGGGCTGGGCTTTCTCGACGTACGGATCTTGTTTCATCAGAACGAAGGCTGCGGCGAGAATCTTATTCTTCAGATTATCGGGGAAGTCGGAATTTGCATTGAGGAATTTCTCCACTTCCTGCTTGGCCTCGTTGCTCTTGTGATGACAGAGCACAGCCTTTACCCACTTCTCGGGGAAGAAGATGTCGCTGGTCTCCTGGATATATTCCAGTGACTTGAGACTGGGTGCGATAAGGTTGTTGTTCTGGGGCTCATAGATATCGGCGCTCAGCAAATCGATGGCGCGAATGGCCCAAGGCTCATGCTTACGGTTCTCAGGCTTCAGCAGTTCATTGAACAGCTTGGTACGTACCTCGGCAGACGGGTCACAAGCGCGGCTGATAAAGTCGAATTCCTCACGGAGCTCATTGTTGGTGAGCCTTCCACGCTGGGTAGCGAAGATGTCCTGGCGCTGATCAGGGCGCGTCATCGCGAGGCGATAGGCCATATCCATATAATCATGCTCGTTGAAGGCTGGATCGTTATGGAGTTTCCAGAGGGTATAGATCTTGTCGAGAACCTCTGGTGAAACGGCGTTGTTGGCCAGTTTGCGGATGATATACTGGCTGCACTCCTTTGAGCGGTTCTCACCAAGCAGGTCGAGCATACAGAGTTCGAGGGTCTTACGCTGGGCGAGAGTCATGTCGAAGGCGATCTTGTGCATGTGATTGACAGCCGTCGACATGATGAGCGGGTTCTTCTCGCGCATCATCATACGGTAGAGCTCTCCAAAGTGTGAGGGAGCGATTCTGCCCATCAGGTAATTATCGTGGATGGTGAGCAACAGGGCGTAACGTGCCAGATCATCACGGGTAGTAAGCAGACGCATGGGCAGCTTCTTCGAGAACTCTTCGTCGAGCGTGAAGCGGCCATAGCCCTGACCATCGTAGTTGGGAAGGATATAGTCGGGCTTGAAAGCCACGGTGTAGGTCTTCTGCGGCTGATCCATCTCTACGTCGAGCACACGGCTGCGGCCCAGTTCATAGATGAGCTGCACCTTGAACTTCTGGCGCCATACGAGACCACGTCCATAGGGATCGGTCTGGGTGATGGTCACCTTGCCGTCTCGGTAAGTTGTGTGGATGTGAGGCATGCCCTTCTGCTTGACCCAGACATCGCTGAACTGACGGATGCCGATAGCGGGGGCTTCCTTGTCGAGGGTGTCGATGAGATCGTCCCATGAGGCGTTGCTATAAGCGTGGTCAGCGAGATACTTCTGCAGGCCGCGCTGCATGACTTGGGGCTCCATCATCTTTTCGAGCATGCGCATCATCACAGGGGCCTTGTCGTAGACGATATCATCGTAGAGCAGACTGGCGTGATTGATGTTGTCGATATTCTGTGCGATGGGGTGAGTGCCCTCCGTGCGGTCTGCCGCGATAGCCTTGGCCTGATAGGTCTTGATGAAGTTGAGAGCGTGATCCACCTTATTATATTGACGGCGGGTGATCTTCGATGCCATGAAGTTGGCAAACACCTCCTTGGCCCATACATCCTCAAACCATTTTGGGGCTACGAGGTCACCAAACCAGAGGTGAGCAGTCTCGTGGGCAATGAGTTCGGTACGTGCCAGCAGTTCCTCCTGTGTGGCGTTTTTCTCAAGAAAAATCCTGCGGGCATTGAGCTGGATGGCGCCTGGGTGCTCCATGCCACCAAACTGATAGTCGGGGATGAGCACGATACCGTATTTGTCGGCAAAGGGGTTCGCAATACCTGTATAGCCTTCCAACCATTTCAAGGCGGCGGCAGCCTCGTCAAACACCTTGTCGAGCTGTGCCACCTTCTCAGGGTCAGTCTCGCGGTAGAGTGCGCGCATCTCGCGTCCGTCGCGGGTAGAGGTCTTTTCATAGAAGTTTCCTGCTACGAAGGAATAGAGATAAGTGGGCAGCGGGCAGCAGCCGTCGCTGGTCATCGTTTTCCAGCCGTTGGGCACGTTGAGCTTTGTCAGATAGCGGGCCCTGAGATCAGGCTGGTCGAAGCATGGGAACACCGAACGGGCTTTGTCGGGCACGAAGATCGTGTACATATAGTCCTTTTGGCGATTCAGCGCCTTGTCGAGACTGGTGAAGCTCAACTCAATCTTGTTTTTTCCTGCCTCGAGATATTTCTCCGAGATGATAATGTGTTCGTCTTTGTAAGTGGCGAAAGCTTGGCGGCGCTTACCTTTCTTACCAGTATAGACGTAATAGGTACCGTCGAAACCACCTTGGAAGTCGAGCACCACATCGGCCTTCTCTTTCAGTTCGAAGGTGATGATGTTCTTACCCGTCACCTTCTGGTTGACGTCGGCAGGAATGTTGAAACTGAGGTCATACAGCACGTTGGTGATGTTGGCATTCCGATTGTCAGCCAGCAGTTTTGAGACCCCTTTAGAAAGCATCTGAGCATTGGCGCTAAGCGTCAGAATACTCAGTAATAACATGAGCGATAATTTGAGTTTTTTCATCATTATTTGGTTTTTGACTGCAAATTTAATTAAAATAAATCTAATAACCACCATTTTTTCTTGGTTTTTTCGGTTTGTTGCTTAAATTTGCATCGTTAAAGTGATTTTAGAACAAAAATGAGTATGAAAAAGAGTGTATTTTTGATGGCAATAGCCTTTGGTCTGATTATGACCAGCTGTGCCAGTAAGAAGGATCTGGCCAACTGCCAGACGGAGAATAAGTCGCTAACGGAGAAACTGCAGGATGCCCGTGAGGATCTGGCAGGGAAGAACGCCCGCATCACAGCTTTGGAAGAGCAGCAGCGTGGCCTTCAGCAGGCTCTTAAGAACGCTGAGGATAAGTACGCCAAGCTGCAGGAGTCGCTCGATAAGAGTCTGACGAATGCTTCGCAGAACAATATCTCTATCGAGAAGCTCGTCGATCAGATCAATGAGTCGAATCAGTACATCCGCCATCTGGTAGAGGTAAAGTCGAAGAGCGACTCGCTGAACATGGTACTGACGAACAATCTGACACGCTCGCTCTCGCAGGACGAACTGAAAGAGGTTGACGTTCAGGTGCTCAAGGGTGTTGTATACATCTCGCTGGCTGACAATATGCTTTATAAGAGCGGCTCTTATGAGATTAACAGCCGTGCAGCCCAGACGCTGTCGAAGATTGCCAAGATCATCAAGGACTACAAGGATTACGACGTACTGGTTGAGGGTAACACGGATAATGTGCCCATCAAGAAGACCAACATCCGTAACAACTGGGACCTCTCTACCCTCCGTGCCTCTTCAGTGGTTCAGGCCCTGCAGAACGACTATGGTGTAGACCCCAAGCGACTGACGGCTGGCGGTCGTGGCGAGTATAACCCCATTGCCACCAACGATACGGAGCTCGGCAAGCAGCGCAACCGCCGCACGCAGATTATCATCACTCCTAAGCTCGATGAATTCATGGATTTGATCGGGCAGGCTCCCGACGGTGAGAAGTAAGATGGTTGTGGCAGCGATGGCCTGGGCCGTTGCTGCCACAGCTGCCTCTGACGATAGTGCCCGTGTGCATCGCCTCGAAGCTGAGGTCGTGCCAGGCATCATCCTTCATACGAACGCATTCCTGAAAGGAAACAATACTGAGGTTCGTATGATGAATCGTTCGTTTGTGGCGCACCTGAAGTATGCTTTTATGCCTCCTGAGGGTTCTCGGGAGGCTATTATATATAAAGGTGTATATCAGGGTGTCGGTCTCTCCTATCACCATTTTAACCCCCAGTTGGGCAATCCCGTCTCAGCCTATCTCTTCCAGGGTGCCACTATTAAGAACCTTTCCAGCAGGCTGTCGCTCAACTATGAGTGGAACCTGGGTCTGACCTACGGCTGGAAGTCCTACGATGAGAAGAATCATCCCGAGAACCGCGTCATCGGCTCTAAGCTGACTGCTTATCTCGATGCCGACATCTACCTCCGTTGGATGCTCTCGCGACAGTGCGACCTCAATCTTGGTGCCACCTTCACCCATTACAGCAACGGTAATACCTCCATTCCCAATGCAGGTCTCAACGTGGTGGGAGTCCGCGCCAGCGTCGCTTGGTACTTCAACCGTCAGCAGCCCCGTCAGGAGAAGTCTGTCGTACCGCTGTCCGAACGCTACTGGTTGTGGGATCTCACGCTCTGGGGCGCCTGGAAGCGCAAAGGCGTGGAGACTGCCAACGGTTCCTACCCCATACCAGGCACTTATGGCGTTGCCGGCTTCCACTTTAATCCTCTCTATCATCTGAATCACTGGCTCAATCTGGGTGCCTCGCTCGATGCTTCTTATGATGGCAGTGCCAACATCGAGGTCGACGACATTGCCCCGCAAGAAGAGGAGTGGCGTGACTCTGAACATGATGTCCACCAGCCTGCTTGGTATCGCAAGGTGGGACTCGGACTTTCAGGTCGCGTAGAGTTCGTCATGCCCTATTTCACCATCAACTTCGGCGTGGGTCACAACCTCGTCAATGCGGGTTCTGGTGACCTGAAGGGTTTCTATGAGATACTGGCACTGAAGATAGCCATCATGCGTCAGGCTTACCTCCATATCGGCTACAGTCTATACGACTTCCACTACCCCAATAACCTGTTACTGGGCTTTGGCCTCCATTTGTAGGACGCAACTGCTTAGATATGATGTTAATTATTTCTAAATGCGGAGGCAAAGGCTTGGAATATTCGTGGAAAACGACTAATTTTGTAGGCTACAAAAGGACTAATATAGTTGTTTAACATTTAAATGTTTTATTATCAATGATTTATTCAAAAGAAGTGGAAAACATGTGTAGCGTTTGTAAGGGCGCTTACCATGGACCTGCACCAATCCCCGAGGAGGGCAAATGGGTTGCAGTGAAAGAAATCAAGGAAATCTCTGGTTACACCCACGGTATCGGTTGGTGTGCACCTCAGCAGGGTGCCTGCAAGCTGAGCCTGAACGTGAAGGACGGTGTGATCCAGGAGGCTCTGGTAGAGACTATCGGATGTACAGGTATGACGCACTCAGCTGCTATGGCCAGCGAGATTCTGCCTGGTAAGACCATCCTCGAGGCTCTGAACACCGACCTCGTTTGCGATGCTATCAACACCGCTATGCGCGAGCTCTTCCTGCAGATTGTCTACGGCCGTACACAGAGTGCCTTCTCTGAGGGCGGTCTGGCTATCGGTGCTGGTCTTGAGGACCTGGGCAAGGGTCTTCGCTCACAGACTGGTACTCTCTATGGTACCGTTGCCAAGGGTACCCGTTATCTCGAGCTCACCGAGGGTTACATCACCAAGATGTATCTCGATGCCAACAACGAGGTTTGCGGTTACGAGTATGTACACCTCGGCAAGATGATGGAGGCCATCAAGGGTGGCATGGATGCTAATGAGGCTCTGAAGAAGTTCACCGGCTCTTATGGTCGCACAAGCGAGGAGCAGGGTGCAGTTAAGGCTATTGACCCACGTAAAGAATAAAAGGAGGATACGACTATGATTAGAAAAGTACAGTTTGAGAGTCAGGAGCGCCGTATCAACCAGGTTCTTGCTGCTCTGAAGGAGAATGGCATCAACAGTATTGAAGAGGCCAATGAGATTTGTGAAAAGGCTGGTATCGACCCCTATCAGATGTGTGAGGACACACAGCTGATCTGCTTCGAGAACGCCAAGTGGGCATACGTTTGTGGTGCTGCTATCGCCATCAAGAAGGGTGTGAAGACAGCTGCCGAGGCTGCTGAGGCTATCGGTATCGGTCTGCAGAGCTTCTGTATCCCTGGATCAGTAGCCGACGATCGTAAGGTAGGTATCGGTCACGGTAACCTCGCCGCTCGTCTGCTCCGCGAGGAGACTGAGTGCTTCGCTTTCCTGGCAGGTCACGAGAGCTTCGCTGCTGCCGAGGGTGCCATCAAGATTGCCGAGATGGCCAACAAGGTACGTCAGAAGCCACTCCGCGTGATCCTGAACGGTCTTGGCAAGGACGCTGCCCAGATCATCAGCCGTATCAACGGTTTCACATACGTACAGACCCAGTTCGATTACTTCACCTCTGAGCTGAAGGTGGTTAAGGAAGTTCCTTACGGCAACAACCCCAACCGTCTGAAGGTAAAGTGCTATGGCGCTGACGATGTTCGTGAGGGTGTAGCTATCCTGTGGAAGGAGAATGTAGACGTTTCTATCACTGGTAACTCTACCAACCCGACTCGTTTCCAGCACCCTGTAGCTGGTACATATAAGAAGGAGCGCGTGCTCGCTGGCAAGCCTTACTTCTCAGTAGCCAGTGGTGGTGGTACTGGTCGTACACTGCACCCAGATAACATGGCTGCAGGTCCTGCTTCTTATGGTATGACTGATACTCTGGGTCGTATGCACTCTGACGCTCAGTTCGCAGGTTCTTCTTCTGTTCCTGCTCACGTTGAGATGATGGGCTTCCTCGGTATGGGTAACAACCCAATGGTAGGTGCAACAGTTTCTGTAGCCGTTGCTATCGACCTCGCTATCAACAAGAAGTAAAATTTACTTTTAATATCAAAATTAAAGCCTCGCCATTTGGCGGGGCTTCAATTTTTAAATCTCGAAGTCAAGACAGCTGCGCTGCACGGTGTAGGGGCGAACCTTACCGTTGGCCACTGCAACATGCTCAGGATGAACGGCGTAGCCCTTCAGAGCCTCCTCGCTCTCCAGGGTGCTGTCGAGCATCACGTCGGCATTGGATGAAGCCAGTCGGCCGTCGATGTGTACCTTGACGTCAAGGAGTCCAGGCACTTTGCCTAACAAACCTTCCAAACCAGCCTTGATACCGGCCTTTACTGTTGCTTTCTGCTCTTCTGTAAGTTCTGGATTCAGTGTCCAAAGAATAATGTGCTTAACCATAATCTCTAATGTTTAATGTTTAATATTTAATATATCCGTGAGTTCAATATGCTGCCATTTACCAGTCGAGGGGTTGAGGAAACTGATGGCCTGCGCCTGAAGATAGAGGCGAGCGGCCTTCTTGCCATAGAGCTCATCGCCCACAATCGGACAGCCTAAGCCGTCGGGATGAGCGCAGTGTACCCTCAGCTGATGAGTCCGTCCCGTGTGTGGCCACAAGGCGAGTAGGGAATGCTCCCCGCTGTGAAGGACACGGTACTCGGTAATGGCTCTCTTGCCGTGCTCGGTGTCTACTATCTGCAACGGACGGTTCATGGGGTCACTGCTCAAGGGCAGGTCGATGACGCCGTGCTCACTCCGAGGCGTTCCCTCTACAAGGGCGAGGTATTTCTTCTTGACCGTACGTGCCGTGAACTGATCCTGCAAGTGGTGATAGGCCTCTGTAGTCTTTGCCACGATGAGTAGTCCAGAAGTCATCATGTCGAGGCGATGGACTATCATACTGCCTGGCCAGCGCTCCTGTGCCCAGGTGGCTACGCTGTAGTGTTCGGTACGCCCAGGGGCACTGAGCATGCCAGAGGGCTTATTGACAACAGCCAACGCCTCGTCTTCGTAGACAATCTCAACGTCGTGACGGGTGTGGGGCTCTTTGTCAGGATCAGGATCGACCTGCAGTCCCTGCAGCATCCACGTCAGCACTGGCAGACATTTGCCTCGACAGGCAGGATAATACTGGCCGTGATGGCGGATAATGCCCCTCGGGCTGTCGCCCCACCAGAATTCGGCCATGCAAACGGGCTGGAATCCCTGCTGATAGGCATATTGTAACAGCTTGGGAGCGCAGCAGTCGCCTGTGCCGCCTGGTGGCAGGGGAAACTTCTCGCGGATGCGAGGGGCACTGTGATAGTCGTTCCATATCTCCACAAGGTCGTGTACTTCGCCTTTGGCGTTAAGGAGGCGATATTGTCGGAAAAGCCATATCTGCAGTTCCTGCGACATCTGCTTATGATTCTCGGCCTGCTTAATTTCGCGCTCACGCGTCTTAAAGTACCCGTCGGGTTGCTGGGCGTCGTAAACAGGCGGTACGAAGTATTCCCAGTCGTTACGCCCTTCGAGCAGTCCGGAATAGGCTGCGAGGAACCCCAGTCCCTCGTCGGTATCCACCACCAACACGCCGAACATCTTTCCCTCGCTGGGTTCAATTCGGGCAATCTCCCTCTTTACCTCTTCGGCAGCCAGCAGGCAGAGCGGGTGGGGTTCATAACAGAACGGCCAAGTGAACCGCTCGGGTTTTGAAAGGGTTGTATGGAGGGGGTGAAACCGTCTCATTAGGTGCAAAATTACAAAGAATTTAGGAAAATGCAGCGAAATAACATTTTTTAACGGATTTTCTTGCAAGGTTTTTCGATTTCTCAGTTATAGTAGTAGAATCGCGTTGCGAAACGCTATCTGTGCATTTAATTTTTTATAGATCATGAAAGCCGGACCACTTCTTTACCAGGTGTCCCGGCTTTTTTCATGTCTATAGGTGAATTAAAGCAGATCAAGGCATTTCTCAATGGGAATGCCGCGGTTCTTGTCCTTCGTATCTCTGTAGCGGTCGATCATACGGAACACGGTGTCCATGGCCGTGCGCGTGCTTACTTTCAGGCTCTCGCCATTGAGCAGATGACCAATAAGAACGGCTGAGAAGATATCGCCGGTGCCATGAAACAGACCTGGAATCTCGTGATATTCGAGATGGAAATAGCTGTCGTCGAAATGGTTGAAGCCTGCTACGGAGCACTGTCCGTCGATCTTACAACTCGTGATAAGAGCCGATTTGCTACCGATCTTGCGCAATTTGTCGAGCAGGTCGCCCGCCTCCTCCCAGGTGATACCTTCCATTTTGATAGGCGTATCAGTCAGATAGCAGGCCTCTGTATAATTCGGGAAGGTGAGATGTGCCACACTGACCATCTCGCGCATCAGCGCCACCTGTTTCTGGGTGACACCGTTATACAGCTGACCACCATCGCCTAGGATGGGGTCGACGAAGACCGTCGTACCTAGCTTACCTTGCTCCTTGCAGTAGCCGGCCACAAGCTTGGCCTGTTCGTCGCTGAACATCAGTCCTGTACAGATGGCATCGAAACTGAATCCCAGTTCCTTCCACACGGGCAGTGTACCTCTTATATATTCCGTGGTGTCCTGGATATTGAACTTTCCATAGTTGAGTGTATTCGACACAAGTGCTGTAGGCAGACTATACGTCGGAATGCCCAGATAAGAGAGGATAGGCAGCATGGCCCCCATGCCTACCTTGCCATATCCCACAACGTCGTTTATCAGTAAAATCTGTTTCATTTCGGCTGCAAAGATACAAAGAAAAAACAAATATAGAATTAAGAATCAAGAAAAAATGCGTATCTTTGCATCCGATTTATGGAAAAGCAGCAGAGTTTGCCTATTCTGGCATTACAGCAACAACGGCTCTTGCTTCAGATGGAGTATGCAGCTGAGAAGGAGACCTTTCGCAAGCAGACTGAAGAGATGGGGCTGCAGCGAAAGGTGAAGCGTGGTGATGCATGGTATCCCGTTAAAATGGGTAAGAGCTATTATAACTCTTTGAATCAGCTTGTCGTGGAGGTGTTCCGTCAGGGTGAAGACGATGAGATAGAACATAATTTTGAGTTCGGAAAGCCTTTGGTATTCTTCCGTATTGATGAGAAAGAAAAGATTACATATTTCAACTTTACGGCGACCGTCAGTTATGTAGAAGGTGACAGGATGGTGGTGGCAGTGCCCGACACTGGAGTGCTGATCGATGTGCAAGGATCAGAGCATGTAGGCGTCCAGTTGTTCTTTGACGAGACGAGCTATAAGACGATGTTCGAAGCGCTGGATCGTGTGATGAGGGCTAAAGGGCGTCTGGGCTATCTGCGCGACTTGTTTTACTCACGTCAGCAGGCTGAGACCTTCACTTTCGCTCCGATGCATTTCCCTTACCTCAATCCTACGCAGGAGAATGCTGTGAATAAGGTGCTGTGTGCCAAGGATGTGGCCATCGTTCATGGTCCTCCTGGAACCGGTAAGACGACGACCCTTGTGGAAGCCATCTACGAGACGTTGCGCCGTGAGAATCAGGTACTGGTATGTGCACAAAGCAATATGGCAGTCGACTGGATTTCAGAGAAGCTCGTCGATCGGGGAGTGAATGTATTGCGAATCGGTAATCCCACACGCGTGAACGATAAGATGTTGTCGTTTACCTACGAGCGCCGCTTCGAGGCTCATCCTGACTACGACACGCTGTGGGCCATCCGCAAGGCTATCAGGGAGTTACGTGCCAACCGTAAACATGGTGGTGACAAATATCACCAGAAGATGGAACGTCTGAAGGAACGGGCTACCGAGCTGGAGGTGCGCATCAACGCCCAACTCTTTGGTGAGGCCCGTGTCATCGCCTGTACATTAGTGGGCTCAGCCAATCGCCTCCTGGAAGGTCAGAAGTTCGGCACCTTGTTTATTGATGAAGCGGCACAGGCCCTGGAGGCTGCCTGTTGGATTCCTATCCGTAGGGTGTCGAGAGTCATCCTGGCAGGCGACCATTGTCAGCTTCCTCCGACCGTGAAGAGTTTTGCCGCTCTGAAGGGTGGGTTGGGGAAGACGCTGATGGAACGCATCGTCGACAACAAGCCTGAGGTAGTGACCCTGTTGAAGATGCAGTACCGCATGAACGAGGAGATCATGCGCTTCTCCAGCGACTGGTTCTATGGTAACCAGGTGGAGTCGGCCCCTGAAGTGAAGTTCCGCAGTATATTGGATTTCGATATTCCTATGACATGGATCGATACTTCGAAGTTCGAGATTCCTGAAGAGAGTGATGTCACATTCAAGGAACAGTTCGTTGGAGAGAGCTTCGGACGTATTAACAAGGCGGAGGCAGAGCTGACGATTCTGGCGCTCAGGGAGTATTTCAATAAGATCGGAAAACAGCGCGTTCTCGATGAAAGGCTTGATGTGGGTATCATTTCACCTTACAGGGCACAAGTGCAGTATCTCCGTCGTGAGATCAAGAAGAAGGATTGGGCCAAGCCTTTCCGCCAGCTGATCAGCGTGAATACCGTTGACGGCTTTCAGGGACAGGAGCGCGACATCATACTGATATCGCTGGTGCGTGCCAATGACGATGGTCAGATAGGTTTCTTGCGCGATTTGCGCCGTATGAATGTGGCCATCACCCGAGCCAGGATGAAACTGATCATCCTCGGCGATGCCTCCACGCTGACACGTCATCCTTTCTACAAAAAGCTCTACGAATACATTGATGCCCTATAGGGATATTTGTTTGGCATAAATAGAACATTTTTTTCGAATATTTTGGCTGTTTAAGAAAAAAGCCTTATCTTTGCGCCATCTTTATAAAGATATAGACGAGACGATAAGTGAGGATAATCCTGAGGAAACTATGGTTGAGATTAAAGAGGTGACAACGAAGGCAGATTTAGGACTGTTTGTACAGTTCTATTATGATTTGTATCGTGGCAGCGATTGTGCTGTGCCTTTTTTATATTCGGAAGAGATGGCAACACTCAGAAGCGACAAGAACCCTTCGTTTGAGTGCTGCGAGTCTAAATATTTCCTCGCCTATAAGGACGGGAAGATAGCCGGGCGTGTGGCTGCTATCATCAACCGCCGCGCCAATGAGCGCTGGAACTGCCATCAGGTGCGCTTTGGATGGTTCGATTTCATCGACGACATAGACGTGAGCACGGCTTTGTTGAAGGCTGTCGAAGATTGGGGAATCGAAAAAGGCATGAATGAGATTGCTGGTCCTTTAGGATTTATCGATACCGACCGTGAGGGAATGCTTGTAGAGGGCTTCGATCAACTCTCAACGATGTATATCAATTATAATTATCCCTATTATCCGCAGCACATGGAGCGCATGGAAGGCTTTCGGAAGGATAACGACTATCTGGAAATGAAAGTCAAGGTGCCCGAGGTCGTTCCCGAAAAGTTTGCGAAGTTGACGGAGATGGTGAAGAAGCGCTATGGACTTAGAGTACATAAGTTTACGCGCCGCGAATTGATAGAACAGAACTATGGCCGGCGAGTGTTCCAGTTGCTGAATGCCACATATAAGGATCTCTATGGATTCTCGCAACTCTCAGAAACACAGGTGGATAAACTTGTCAACGATTATATTAAGATAGCCGACTTAAACCTTGTGACGGCAATTATGGATGGTGATAAGATGGTGGGGTTCGGCATTACCTTCCCCTCGTTCTCAAGAGCCTTGCAGAAGACGCGCGACGGGCGTTTCCTGCCTTTTGGCTGGTGGCACTTGTTGAAGATCCTGAAGTGGCACAAGACGCCTATCGTTGATTTGTTGCTGATCGGTGTGCTTCCTGAATATCGTGCAAAGGGTGCTAATGCATTGATTTTCGACGACCTGATCCGTCAGTTCCAGGCTTACGGCTTTGAGTGGGCTGAGACTGGACCTCAGATGGAGACCAATGAGGGTGTACTCTCACATTGGCAGTATCTGGAGTCGATCAATCACCGCCGGCATCGTTGTTATCGTAAAAAGCTTTAACTATGGATATGACTTGGGAATTTGTGCTGCGTATCTGCGTAGCGGCCCTTTTGGGTGGTGTGATAGGTTTGGAGCGTGAGTATCGCGCCAAGGATGTGGGATTCCGTACCCATTTCCTTGTAGCGATGGGTTCGGCTTTGTTTATGATTGTTTCTGCTTACGGCTTCGAGGATATCGTCTCTCAACCTGGCCATCGCCTTGACGTGTCGCGTGTAGCAGCTCAAGTGGTGTCGGGTATCGGTTTCATTGGTGCAGGTGCCATCATTTTCAATAAGAACGAGAACGTAATACGTGGACTGACCACCGCTGCTGGCGTATGGGTAACTGCTGCCATCGGTCTGGCCTGTGGAGGCGGTATGTATATTTTGAGTATCGCTGCGACGATTATGGTGCTCTTCGGATTGGAAGCATTTAATTGGTTCTTGCACAAAATAGACCGTCGAGGCCGTCGGCGCAGTAAGACGAGCTGATCAGTTGGCGGTTTGGGTCGTTGTCCGCTGATCGCTTTCCAGTTGTTTTATGAGTGCTTTCGCATCTGTTTCTACACGTCGGATGGTAAAGTCGGGCGTGTTGTACGAATAGAGCAGGCTGCGGTAGTAGTGTTTTGGATCCTGTTGTGGCAGGAGGAACGGTTTAGTAGCCTTCCCCTCTGCGTCAATGTGGGCCAGATAGATTCGCGTGTAGAGTCCGTCTTCACGTCGACTCGTGAAGAGGAACCAGCGATTGTTTGGCGTCCAGTTGTGCAGACTCTCTGAGCGGTCGCTGTTGACTTCGTCCATAGCTCTACTCTCGCCGGTCTGCAGATCCAATAGCCAGAGGTCGGCCTCTTGGTGCCAGACAGAGAAATAGCCGTAGTCTGCCTGTGTGTACATGATATAGCGACCGTCATACGAAGGGCGTGGCCATGTGACGCTCTTGCCTGTCAGCCTGGCATTGATAAGGGTATCTGCTTTTTCTCCGATCTTTCCAGTTGTCTCATCGAAACTAACGCGGCAGAGACTGTATTTCTCTTTGTCATAATCGGTAGGGTAAATTTGTCGGCGTGCCGTAGTGAAGTAGAGCCATTTGCCATCAGGCGAGAAGGTTGGGGTATTCTCTGCCCAATATTTCTGCATGATCAGTGTGTCGCGGATAATAGTGTTAGTCTCTGTGTCATAGATGAACACGTCGGACGAGGAGTCGTAGACCTCAATACGCTTCTTCGGATTAGCTGTATGGAACATCTGCGAAGTCTTGTTGGTGGAGAAAGCACAGTATCGGCCGCTTGGATGCCAGTATGGATATACCATTGCACCACCTAAAGAATCGTTGCGGGCTTTGAGATATTCTTCCTTGCCGTTGCGGTGGATGATGGTAGCTCCATGGTCGCCTCGGGCATGGAACACATACTGGTTTGGATTTGTGCGATTGGCTGTATGACAGTTCAGACATGTACCGTTGAGTTCACGGTTCTCGATGAGTACGGTCTCCTCGAAATTGGAGAGGTTGCGCTGAAACAGTCCCATGTGACTGTAGATCTCATAGCTTGGTGGGATACGGCGATAGGTAATGCCCCATTCACCGAGTGGCTCTTGACTGACGTGAATGGTAAAGTCGCGATAGCGTGTCCAGTGGCCGTCTTTCTCTGCGCAGACACTGACAGACAAGGTTCCGCCCTTGTTCTCTTCCAACAACTGGTGCCAATCCTCTATATTGAAGTCGGCGTATGATCCGTTGGCTTGTATGGTCTTGTTGTCTTTTCCTTTGATGGTGACATCAATGGTGGTAACGTTGTCATCGGCCATAGAGAAATTCAGTGGAGCGATGCCTGTAGGAATAGTAACATCGATATAGTCAGGGTAGATGGCAGGCAGCGTATCTGTCTCTGTTACGTTCTCTGGCCGGGAAGTACATCCTGCCAGCACAGCCAGCAGTATCGCAAGGCAATATAGTTTATTCATTGTCTTTTTCATTACATAAAGAATGTATCTGGCATTTTCTCGCATAGCTCACGCAGTCGTACGAAGGTTGGATAATCTTTTATCAGCTCTGGGTGCTCTGCCAAGGGACGCATCTTCTGGGCCCAACTGCGATAGTAGATAGTCTTTTCCAGCACGCAGATATATTTCATAGCAACCTCTGGCTGATTGAGGATAAGACTACATTCCGTCAATCTTATTAGTGAACGGCCGCTCTTATTGTAATTCTCGATAGATTCCATAGCCTCGAAGGCACAGCGTTGCGACATGCTGACGATTCCTGTTATCATGTAGATGTCACTCATGATAAACGCTGCAGATCTGCCGCTCAATGCCTGTTTCGTCATCGGAACACCAAGCACAAGCGTCTGCTGGTCTATCTGACCTGTTTGGAACATGGCCAATGCCGCTGCACTGTTACAGGCGAGAGACAGAGGCATCTGATTATTGTATTTGTTGAGAATCTGAGCCCAGTCTCCTTTGCGGATCAGGTAGTCATATTCCATCTCCTCTTCTGTGCCGCCTAATGGATGGAGTGGGAGGTTGCAGACGATGATGGCGGGGATGAATGCTGCAAGAAATATGACGGAAGACACGGCTGGATGTCGCTTTTGTGCTTTCAGTGTCACGAGATGAAGAAGCAGGTAGGTTGCACCATGCGCCAGCATACAGAGCGCAGCAATAATAGCTGCGCCAATTAGCGTGTTGAAGAAAAACTGCTGGATAAAGGCCCAAGCCAGTTCTGCCAAGCCCCATGGCATGGCGAGTCTGTCTTCGACATACATCCAGTCCCAGATAAAGAGCGTCGACTGCTCCCTAGCCGATAAAATGTGCGGGTATTTGAAATACCATAGGCAGAAGACGGCTATAGCAAACCCGGTAGCTATAGCCCAGCGCCAATAACGTGTTACAAGTTCAGTAGCCTTCATGCCTTGATGATTCTTTTTTGATGCTGCAAAGATACGTAAGTTTTTTTATTTAGCCAAATATTAAGATAAAAAAGGTGCCGCGTCGTCTCGACGCAGCATCCTTTTTAAATACCAAAACAATGTGTCTAATTACTAAACTACTATATAAAACTAACTTAAAAGTCTTATTGTTGTTGGTCTTCTTTTTAATATCCCGGATTCTGCTCACAATCCGGATTCATCAGGATCTCGTTCTCAGGAATTGGCATGAACATCTTATCCATGCTGAAGTCGAAGCTACGAGCTGTACGCCACTCCTTGATCACTGTAGGACCAGCTTCGGGCAGACTGTTCTTCGGATAAACCGTGTTTACATGATCCTCCAGGAAGCCAGACTTGTGCATATCTGAACGCAGCAAAGGCTCTGCAGTGAACTCCTTGCGACGCTCGTTGTTAACAGCAACCTTCCAAACCTCTGAGCTATAACCCTTCTCAGCCTTGATCTTAGTGTAGTACTCCTTTGCATCGGGCACTTTCACAGTCTTGGTGTTGAACGGGAAGGGATAGCCACTCAGATTCACTGCGTCACCATGACCCTGGTCACCATAGAAGTCAGCAACCTTCTGGTGGTAGTCGATGTACTTGCTCAGGTCTTTGCCAACCTCCAGGTTACCGAAGGCGCGCTCACGGATCTGGTTAACCAGTGCCCAGCCTTCAGCCTCCTTACCCAGACGGAAGCAGCACTCTGCCTGGTCGAGCAGTACGTTTGCATAGCGCTTGAAGTAGATGTGGTCGGGCAGCCAGAGCATACCAGTTGACCAGTCGCAACCACGGCCGTTACGCCAGTGCTTGGTTGACCATACGGTAGGAGCGGGGTCAGCAGAAGCCCAGTGATAACCGCACCAGCCTACAAACTCCTGGTTGAAGGGGTTGAAGCCGATTGGGTGCTGAAGATCGTACATACCATTGTCACCTTCATCAGTAATTGCGTACTTGTCATACTCAGCCTGATCGAATTTGCCGTCCTTGTAACCACGGATGTATTTGCTGTTAGCATCAATCCAAGCCTGAGTGGGCTTAACACGCTGCTCCCATGTTGGGTGCTCCTTACGCAGCTCGTAAGGAACGGTACCAGTAACCATTGAACCGTCACGACGTTTGTCGAATGAACCTGCATAGTCTCCATCAAGATAGTTCTCGAAAGAGTCATACAGCTCCCAAGACATCTGGTAGGTACCCCAGGCACCATTTGATGTCGGGCCAAAGTAGAAACCAGTCCAACCACGTGCACCAGCGTTCTTAGAGTTATCCCATGTACCATAGTCATCACCAGAGTTCAGCAGAATCTGCCAGATACACTCCTTGGGGTATGCCTCAGCAGCATCATACAGCGTAGTGAATGAAGGATTCAGCTCATATGTGCCACTGTTGATGATCTGCTGGAAAGCATCGTATGCCTTCTGGTAGCACTCATTGGCAGTCTCAGGAACGGTATATGCCTTCCACATGTAAGCATCACCGAGGAATGCGAGAGCCATACCCTTGGTGCAACGGCCAGCCTGATTCTGGAACGGCTCCCAGTCAAGCAGCGAAGCAGCTTCTGTGAAGTCCTTGATCACGAAGTCCCACATCTCAGCAAATGTCTCAGCCTTGGGCTTAGTGGGATCAGTCAGATAGCTCTCACCGGTCTGCAGCAGGGGCACACGTCCGAAGGTGTTGGCCAGTTCGAAGAACTCGAATCCGCGGAGGGCAATAGCCTCACCTTTCAGATGTTGTTTTGTATTATCAGAAACACCTTCTGCGGTCTCAAGACCTGCCAGGAAGTCATTACAACGCTGGATACAGGTATAAGACTGAGTCCAGAAAGTCTTCAGCTGAGCCTGAGAAGCAGTCCACTTCTGAGTCATGAAGTCCTTATCCCAACCAGAGGCCTGAGAGTCCATCGTAGGATGCTGGCCGTTGAAAATCCAGTATTTATAACAGTCATCATTTGTACGGGGAAGCAGCTGGTCATAGCAGCCCGTCATACCCTTGATGGCGTTAGCGTCGTTCTCATACAAAGCATCAGACGACAGAAGTGAGTAGTGTGTTACGTCCAGGTACTTGTCGTTGTTGCAGGAGGTCAAGCCCAAGCCCATCGTACCGCACACTGCTGCACCTAAAATGAAATATCTTGTTTTCATATTTTTATTCTTTATCTTTTAACTTTTCACTTATAAACTATTTACTCCTTAGAAAGTTACGTTAATACCGAATGCATAGGTACGAGGCATTGGGTAACGACCGGTGTCAAGACCTGTGTAAAGTACACTACCCTGACCGCACTCAGGATCACCATACTTGTTGTAACCAGAGATGCAGCATACGTTCTGAACAGAGAGATATACACGTGCATTCTGGAGGAGCAGCATCTGTGATACGTTCTTCGGAAGTGTGTAGCCAATCTGGATGTTAGAGATCTTAAAGAAGTCACCGTTCTTCACCCATGCATCGCTGGCGCGCATGTTGTAGTTCTCGTCAAGAATTGACAGACGAGCCTCAGAACCGCCAGTATTGGTGGGTGACCATGCGTTATTGGCAGCCTCTGTCAGGATGTTAGGAGATGTACCGTCATCTGAGCAGAACATATTGGTCAGACGCATAGCTGAGTAAGAGAAGATCTTCTGGCCGAATACACCATAGGTCTGCATAGTGAAGTCGAAGTTCTTAAAGTTGGCACCGATTGTCAAACCATAGTTCAGAGCGGGGAAACCATTACCGAGGATGTCCATATCCAGCTCGTTGAGGGTACCGTCACCATTGAGGTCCTTGAAGATGTAGTCACCCATCTTGGCGGTCTGGCCCTGTGCGATAGCTTTGGCAAGAGTTGCCTCATCGCGGATGATACCTTCTACGCGATAGCCATAGAATGAACCCACGGCCTCACCTTCCATACAGATAGAGTGGTTGCCCCAGTGGTAACCGTCGGCAGCACCTACTGCACCTGTGTTAGAACCGTCACCAGTACCCTGGCCGGATGAGTCTGAGTTAGTGTTGTAGATAGGATCACCCATCTTCTTAACCTTGTTGACCAGTGTAGAACCAGTCAGAGTAGCGTTGATAGACCAATCTTTGCTGAGGCGCTTATTGAAGCCAACCATGAACTCAAAACCCTTGTTCTGGATTTCACCATAGTTGGTGTAGATGTTGGCAAAACCTGATGAAGGACGGATGTTACGAGTGAGCAGCAGGTCCTTAGAAGTACGTACGAAGTAATCCAAGCCGATCACGAGCTGACTGCCGAAGAAAGCGGCATCGATACCGATGTTGAACTGCTCGTTGGTCTCCCACTTCAAGTTAGTATCTTTCAGTACAGAGTAGTAACCCTTCAACACGTCAGGTGTACCCGTGCCCATACCGATAGGAGCAGTTGCATTATAATAAACGTACATACCATCCTGGTTCAGACCAATGACAGACAGGTCTGTAGCACCGCCGGAGTTACCGGTCTGGCCCCAACCGAAGCGAAGCTTCAAGTTGTCGATCCACTCTGCCTTCTTCATGAATGGCTCCTCAGAGATACGCCAACCAGCAGCTACTGATGGGAAGGTACCCCAACGGTTACCAGCACCGAAGTTTGAAGAACCATCTCGGCGGACGGTAGCTGTTATCAGATAGCGGTCCATCAGGCTATAAGAAGCACGAGCGAAGTAAGAAATCATGCGGCTCTCCAGATTCAGACCACCACCAGCATTACGCTTTGTAGGCTGAGTAGTCAGGCCGAGGTCACGGGCGTCCTTAGAATCGTAACCGATAGAAGAACCGTTAACCCACTGTCCATACCAGCGAGAAACCTCGTTACCGAGCATGGCGGTCACATTGTGAATGTCGTTGCTCCAGTTGTAGGTCAAAGTGTTCTGGATACGGAGGGTCTGGCTGTCGCTGTTGCCCAAGTCGAAACGATAGTTGTTATTCTCTGCAGGGTTGTAGTAAGCATCACCATTACCCTGTGTCACGTCGAGCCATACGCCGTTAACCTGGTTGTAGCGCTTGATACCACCATAGAAGTTCTCATTTGAGCTGGCATTGTAGTCATAAGCGATCTGGGTCTTCCAGCTCAGTCCCTTAACCGGAGTGATGGTCAGGTGAGCAGTAGAAAGGGTACGGTTGCTGCGGTTGCGTCCGTTCAGCTCCATCTGCTTTGCATACATGTTACCCAGAGTTGTTCCCCAGAAACCATCGTTGAAGTTCTTACCACCAGTCACATCACCGAATGTGCCATCGGGGTTGACGACGTTAGGAGAAACATATGTACCCGCGGGTATGCCTGCGTATGTAACGGTATTGCTGGTGACAAAGTCCATTGAAGGACATGCGAAAGCGTAGTCACGCAGAGAAGATAGGTTACCGAAGTTACCTACAGAAACGTTTGATCCGTGGTTGTCGGTGTGTGTCCAAGCAACCTCTGCACCAAAGGCGAGATATTTATTAACTTCAGAGTTAACGCTTGCACGGGCAGTAATACGCTGGTACTCAGTGTTGACAACAACACCTTGGTTGCGCAGGAAGCCTACAGAAGCATTGTACTGAGTCTTCTCGTTACCACCAGATGCAGAAATGTTGTAGTTCTGACGCCATGCGGCACGGGTCATCTCATCCTGCCAGTCAGTGTATTTACGCTTACCGTCATAAGCCTCAGTCCAGATGGGGTTCCACATGATAACCTGACCTGTTGCGGGATCTACCTGACCGTCGTTGATACGGGCCTGACGGAGGTTGGCGGCATAACGGTCGCCACTACATACATCAAGCTTAGAACCGAGGGTCTGGATACCGAAGTCAGCTGTAACATTAATATTGGTCTTGCCCTTTGAACCGTGCTTGGTGGTGATCATGATCACACCATTTGCACCTGCAGAACCGTAGATGGCGGTTGCAGAGGCATCCTTCAACACGTCGATTGACTCGATATCGCTGGGGTTAACGAAGCTGGCATCACTACCAACCTGCACACCGTCAACTACATAAAGAGGAGAAGCGTTACCGTTAATGGTAGCGACACCACGGATACGAACCTGAGCTTTGGCGTCAGGAGAACCGTCCTGCATGGTAACGATCACACCAGGAGCAGCACCCTGAAGACCCTGAGCGATGTTCACAGGAGCGCGCTTCATCATGTCTTCTGTGTTTACAGAAGCAACTGATCCTGTAATGTCGCTCTTCTTCATCGTACCATAACCAACGACCACGATATCATTCAGCATCTGGGCGTCTTCTTTCAGTACGACAGTGATGTCGTTACGACCACCAACCTTGACTTTCTCGGTGAGATATCCCACATAGGATATTTCCAAGGTTGCATTAGGAGATGCTTCCACAGAGAAATTACCGTTGAAATCGGTAATCGCACCTGTTTGGGAGCCCTGTACTTTTACAGTTGCACCGATGACCGGTTCACCTGCTTGATCATTCACCGTTCCCTTGACTACGCTCTGAGCCAAAGCTCCCAGAGGGAACAAACAGAGCAGGAACAGTGCCATTAACGGCTTTTGCAGTGATTTAAAATTCCACATAATTTAATGAATTAGTTAGATAATTGTTATGATAATGTAGATTTATAATTGTTATTGTTCGCAATTTCGTGTGCAAAGATATTATAATTTTAACTTAAATACTTTGTTTTTTGTAACGCAGACTTTGTCTAATCGTTGTCATACGTTAAAATGTTACGTATCACAAAGTATCTGTAACATTTGCGAAAGTATTTATATTTTAAAGATTAAACCATTTTACGAAAAATGCATCTAATATCATGATTATTTAGTATATTTGCATCCGAAAGTTCAACTATTCACTAACAAAACGTTAAATAACGCCAATGAAAAAATTACTAAGTTTTGTTTTCATGGGTGTGCCGCTCTTGGCAGTGGCACAGAACCCGGTTATTCGCGATCAGTTCGCTGCCGACCCTACTGCTCGCGTATTTAATAATAAGGTGTATGTCTACCCATCGCACGACATCATGCCTCCTGCCGGACAAAGGCAGGACTGGTTCTGTATGGCAGACTACCATGTGTTCTCTTCTGAGAACCTGACTGATTGGACCGATCATGGTATGATCATTTCTCAGGAGATCGTTCCTTGGGGTAACCCCGAGGGCTATTCCATGTGGGCGCCCGACTGTGTCTTCAAGAACGGGAAGTATTATTTCTACTTCCCCAACGCTCCGAAGGGCGGACGTGGCTTTGGTATCGGTGTTGCAACTGCCAGCAACCCGGAAGGTCCGTTCAAGTGTGAGGCAGAGCCTATTAAAGGTGTCTCTGGCATCGATCCCTGCGTACTCGTTGACGACGATGGTCAGGCGTATATCTACTGGAGTGGTATGGGCATCCGTGGCGCCAAGTTGAAGAGCAATATGCTCGAACTCGATGGAGAACTGCAGGAAGTGCAGTTCCCGAAGCGTGAAGGCATGCCTGAGATGCCGCCGATGAAAGTTGGCGGTCAGGTGATGGAAGGTCTGCCTGAAGGTTTCAAGGAGGGTCCCTTCGCCTTCAAACGTGGTGACTGGTATTATCTCTCCTTCCCATGGGTTCGTGGCGACACCAGCGACGGCAAGAATCCTACGGAGACCTTGGCCTATGCCATGTCGAAGTCTCCGCTCGGTCCTTGGGACTTTAAGGGCATTATCATGGCAGAGCACGACAATACCTGCTGGACCAATCACCACAGCCTCGTAGAGTACAAGGGACAGTGGTATCTGTTCTATCATCGCAACCACTTCTCTCCACGAGATGACAAGCGTCGTTCTGTCTGCATCGAAAAGGTCAGTTTCAATCCCGACGGCACCATCCAGGAGGTTTTCCAGACCAAGCGTGGCGTAGGTGTTAATCAGGCCACCGAGAAGATCGAGATCGATCGTTATAGTGATGCCAGTGCTGATGTGACCACTCAGCTGATCGACACCGTGAATACTTTCCGCAGCTTCCAGGCCACACTTCCTGCAAAAGGCAGCTGGCTCCGTTATAATGATATCGACTTCAACTGTCTGACCGACGGTTATCTGGTCATTTCTGCCAAGGCAGCCGAGAATACGGTCTTCTATATCCGTGAGAAGAGTGCCGACGGCAAGATCCTGGCCAAGATTGATATGACCGTGAAGCCCGAGACACCTGCCGGCATGCCTGCCATGTTCCGTCGTGACTTCAGTAACCAGTGGCTGACGATGACCGCTCCATTGGCTTTCACACCAAAGGGTGTCAGCGACTTGGTCATCACTTGTGAGGGCGATGCTGGTGTCAGTGTCGACTGGATCCAGTTTAAGAACCGACCTAAGTACTTCTCACCTGCAACAGCTCAACCCGCCCAGCCCGATGAAGACGGCTTCATCCGTCGCTGGATGCTCCTCGAGCCTATCGACAAGCCCAATCCCGGCAATACCGTCTTCACAGACACTTATCTGCGTGAACATTTCAACAGAGAATATTTCAAAGGCCAGCAGACCATCCTGCCGAAGGACGGTCAGAAGGTGAAGGCTACATTCAAGCAGGAGCAGGCTCCTGCAGGCTTCGGACGCGGCGCTGAGGCACCTGCCCAGCCTGAGGTCAAGACTGTCAGCCAGACACTGACATGGCACGCACTCGATAGCGAGAACTACAACGTGAAGCTCTTCCGCTTTGCCGAGAAGTGGGGACAGCAGGTCTATGGCGTCCTCTTCTGGGCTGTGACGATCATCGACTGCGATGAGGACATCGAGAACGTCCGTCTGGCTGTCGGATCAAATTCGGCCTCTATGTGGTGGCTCAACGGTCAGGAGGCCCTGCTGCTCTCTGGCGACCGTCGCATGGTGAAGGATGATGGCATGTCGCCCCGTCTGACGCTGAAGAAAGGCCGCAATATCCTGCGTGGTGCCATCATCAACGGCCCAGGCATGAGCGACTTCTGCGTCCGCTTCCTCGATGAGAAAGGCAACCCCGTCACCAATTATAATGTAAATATTAAATAATGTAAGAATGTAAAAATTCAATAATTCAATAATGTAACAATTAAAATTCGACGCTATATGAAACGTATATTTCTCATTATATCATTGTTAAATTTTTACATTACCATGACGCCTGTCATGGCTCAGATTGGTGAACCTTATATCCACGACCCCTCGACACTGGCCGAGTGCGATGGTAAGTATTATACTTTCGGCACTGGCGGAGGTGGCCTCATTAGCGACGATGGCTGGTCTTGGCACAGTGGCGCTGACCGTCCTGGTGGCGGTGCTGCCCCCGACGTCCTGAAGATCGGCGACCGTTACCTCTGTATCTATGGCGCCACTGGTGGTGGCCTTGGAGGTGGTCATGCAGGCCGCATCCTGACGATGTGGAACAAGACACTCGACCCGAAGTCGCCCGACTTCAAGTGGAGTGAGGCTGTCGAGGTGTGCTACTCCGACGGTATGGAGGATCAGGATGCCATCGACCCGGGTCTTTTGCTCGATCCTACTACAGGCCGTCTCTGGGTGAGCTACGGCACGTATTTCGGTACTATCCGTCTTATCGAGCTTGATCCCAAGACTGGTTTCCGTGTCAAGGGTAATAAGGAGAAGGACATTGCCATCGACTGCGAGGCTTCCGACCTGATGTATCGCGATGGCTGGTATTACCTGCTTGGTACCCACGGCACTTGCTGCGACGGTGTCAACTCTACCTATAACATCGTGGTTGGCCGTTCTAAGAGCGTAGAAGGTCCGTATCTCGACAATGTGGGCCGCGACATGTTCCATGGTGGTGGTAAGATGGTGGTGGCAGCTGAGGAGCGCGCCTGTGGTGCCGGACACTTCGGGCGTTACATCATTGACGAGGGCGTCGAGGTGATGTCGTTCCATTGGGAGGCCGACTTCGAACTGAGTGGCCGTTCTACGCTTGCCGTCCGTCCGCTGGTATGGAAGAATGGCTGGCCTGTGGTTGGCGACAACTTCAAGGGTGGCAATCTGGCGATTCTGAGTGAGCGTCGCGGCTATGCCCTAGAACTCGCTGTCGATTTCGTCCGCATCAAGCAGGAGCGCCAGGGATGGTTCAACCGTGAGCAGATGCAGCAGCCTGCCAAGCCCATTGCCAGCCAGACTTTAGACGAGGTGAAAGGCACTTGGCCTCAGGGTGATATTCCCGCCCGTATCGGCGATTATATGTTCCGTCCTCACCAGCGCTGGACCATTACCCCCGTCAACGAGGCAGGTGGCTATCTCAGCAATCCTTACTTCAAGATCACCATCGAAGGCACTGACCGCGCCCTCGCCGCTACAGCCGATAAGGAAGTGACCACCGTTCCTGCCTATACAGGAGCCGACGAACAGCTCTGGCGCATCGAACAGCTCACCGATGGCACCTTCCGCATCATGCCGAAGGCCATCCCGGGTATCGAAGGCACTAATACAAAGTATTGCCTTTACTCCGCAGGCGACTCCACACCGACCCTTGCCGAGTACGATTTCAAGAGCGATAATTCCAAGTGGAACTTCCGCCACTATTAAAAAAGCAATCATCCCCGCCAATTCGGTGGGGATGATTGTTTGATTATTCCTGATCCTGATCCAGCCTCATGCCATGGCTGTAGTCGAAATCGGGTGTTACATTCTGTTCTTGATCAGCCTCGTAAACCAGATAGCGCTGGTAGCCTTCCTCTATCTCATCGAGTTTATTCTGGAGGATTTCATCGGCCTTCATCTTGTACTCGTCATGCAGGCTCTCAAATACCTCCTTGGCTTCAGGTATGTCTTCGGGTTTTTCTTTGAGATACCCTACTGCAAAAGCGATCTTCTCTGCCTGCGTCATGTTTAGGCGAGCGACACACTCTTTATGAAGGCTCTTAACGGCCTCGTTGAGCAGGTCTCGCCTGTTTTTGTCTACTGATGGCATCGTGTAGAGCAGATAACGGCCGTCCCATTCCATGGCATCAGGCATGTGGTCGTTGTCGACATACGTCACCTGTCCCGCCTTGATTTCCATTTTGAACTCCGGGTGGGCATCGAAGATGCCATGGATAATATTCTGCAGGAGGTCAGGCGACTTGGGAATGATGGCGAACTGGTACTCATTGGGCAGCCCCACATCGGCCACATTCTCCAAATCTTTCGGTCCGGTCGTTGTAAGTATGCTGACGGGCATCAATGCGCCCATTTCAGCCTTCACACAGAGGTTCATATAGCGATAACTGAGCAACAGCAGATAGCTGGTCATTTTCTCCTCGGCACTGCTGATTTGTCCTTCGATGATTGGTTCCATATCTTCTTTTCGGTTTATCTTCTTTTATTTCTTTCCTAATTACTCCTTGGGGGCGTCTTCAGCCTTCATCTTCGCACTCACGCTGCCTCCACCGCCGCCAGCGCCCACTGCCATGCCGTCGGAGATGTTGGGCGACTTGAACGAGGTCTTGGCCTCGATGTTGTCGATGGTAGCCTTCGGTGTCTTGATCTCGCCTTTGACTTCGGCTTTGGCATTGATGGTCGTGTCGCCGTAGATGTCGGTCTTGTCGCCGCCCAGGGCCGTCTTGCCGTCGGCCAGCTGTACCACGGCCTTGGCCTCGCCCTGCTGGGCTTCGAACGTCTTGTCGGCAAAGAGGCCGATCTCCTCGCTCTGGGCCTGTAGCAGCTTGCTCTTGATGTCTTTCGACTTCGAGCCGATGTACAGTTTCTCCGATACGAGTGTCATCGTGCTGCCCTCGGCCAGTTTGTCGTCTGTCCGTTTCTCCTTCTCCACGTCCATCGACTTCATGCTGACGGCCTTGGCATTGATGTTCACGCTGCCTGTAGCCTTGCCTTCGGTGTCGGTGGCTGCGAGTTCCATCTTCTCGGCCCTGACGCTGAACTTGCTGTCTGCTGTGAGCGCCGTCTCCTTGGCCTCGCCGTTCTCCACGTTGCGGTCATTGCTCTCCACGGTGACGGTCTTCGAGCGCACGATGAGGTCGCCTTCTGATGTGTAGGTGGCTTTCGTGAGTTTTCCCTCGTCGTCGACTTCGATATCCTTCGAACCTTCGGTCGAGACTTCGATGGTCTTCGCCCTGAGTTTGATCTTGCTGTCGGCGGTCAGCTGCTTCTCTTTGCGTTTCTTCTCGGCCACCTCATAGTCGGCAGCCTCGATGGTGATGTTCTTCGAGCGCAGCGTGAAGTCGCCCTCTGCCTCATAGGTGGCGGTCTTCAGCTCGCCGTCCTCATACTCCTGACCGGCCTCGCCGGCTGTAGCTACGTCGATGTTCTTCGCCGTGATGCTCACCTTGCCTTCCTTCTTCAACTGGCCGTCGGCCTCTACAGAGGCGATGCCGATTGTGTTGGCCTTCATCGTGATGCCAGATTCCAGGTTGTCACGTAGGTTGCCCTCGCCGTCTGCCGAAACGAGACTGATGGCCTCGCCTGTGATAGCTACAGCGGCTCCCGTCGTGTTGTTCTTATACTCATCGCCTTTCTTGATCTCCTCCTTCTCTTTCTTCAGGCACTTCAGCTGTCGGTTTGTCTCAGCCAGCAGCGAGAGTACGGCGGCATAGCTCGATGTCTCTTCAGCCAGAGCCATCGAGGCTTCATCGATAAAGGTGTTCAGCGAGTTGATATCGTCGAAATTCTCCAGGATGCTGTCTTCGTCAGTCAGTGTTTCCTCCTTCTCCTTGAGCAGGCCCTCCACCTCTTCCTGCATCTGCTTGAAGGCATCCTTGTGGTCGGCAGCCTGCTCTTTCAGACTGTCTTTCTGACTCTCAAGGGCCTTGATCATATTGTCGAGGTATGCCTCGCGGGTCTCTGCTTCACGGGCAGCGCTGATGTCTATGTGCTGATCGGAACGGATAAACACACCGCAGTTGCTGTTGGGCGAGGTCGGAGCTGCGAACATGCCATCGGCATCCTCACCCTGAATGACGATGGTGCGGGCCTGACTCACCATGGATGAGCCAGTGTTGACGACGTGTTCACGCCCGTCAACACCTGGATCCTCGGCTATCTGTCGGATGTTCGTAGCCTGTGTCTCTACGGTTCCGCCCTCGCCTGAGGCTTGCAGCCCCACCTGGGTGCCCCTGACGATGATGGCCGATTTGCCACCCAGCAATATGCCGTTCTGATCTACGTGGCCGATTATCACCTCTGGCGCAGAGATGATGATGCGGTCGTCATCGTGGATATAGTGCCCTCTTTGGAGTTTATCGCCGATTTCCTCGGAGATCTTCAGGATATCGTTCTTACACTTCCTGACTTCTTCCAGGTCTTTCTCCACGCTGTCAGCATAAGCCGACATCTTTTTCTCCCAATCTTCGAATATGTAGTCCATACGCGTTGTTTCTTCTTACTTGATACTCATCAATAGTTTCATAAAGCGTTGCTCACTGTACTTGTTCGCATCCTTATCTACCTCCAATGTGGGCTGTTCTTTTCTCGAGTCGATGTGGACAGTTACATCCTCATGGTCCGACATGAGTATCTGCCCCTTTTCATCGCTCCATACGTCCAACTGCCATCTGTCTGGCTTCAGTTGTGCCTTCCATGTGCTTAAGAACGATTCCAAGGTTGAGGCGAGGAAGTTGTTCTGTGCAAAGAAGTTATAAACAGACCCCATCTTCTTATACCATTTGCCTTCCCAGTCGACACCTCGGTTGGTGTTCTGGATGAAACGCTTCCAATAGTAGTCCTGTTTCAGGTTCTTGTAATTGATGTCACTCTCCTTGAACTTGAAAGCGAAGTAGTCCTTGGTTTCTTCGTTCTTGGCCAGATTCAGCAGGAACGTGGCCACCATCTTGCGCTTGAAGATGGTACGGTCAGTGGCTGAGGGGACTTCGGGCGTTGCAAGAGCGCCAAAATCGTCGTTGGGTGTGCCGTTCAGGCCGTACTTTTCGTTCCACTGGTCCGACAGTTCATCACGGAGGCTTTCGAAAGTGGTGGTAAGGATATTACCTACTTGGGTATTTTTCAAATTGTCAAAAAGTGATGTGTACGTGTTGATGTGCTTGCGCAAATCGAAAGTCGTGGTGGCGTATACCTCAGCGTAATCAATAAGCCTTACCATAAAGCTTTGAGGCTTTTCGCCGATTGCTACCGGTAAGTCATTAACGATTTTTCCTTCATACATCTCTGCCGTGATTGCCACAGGATTGGAAGCAGCGTCGACATTGGCTGCGTAGGCTTTTTCTAGGATATTCGGATCCGTGTCGTTATTGAGCAATGGGCTGGCATAGTTAGTGTAGTTGCTCTTGGCTTCACTCATTTTCCTGTACTTATCATCATAATCCTTGAAGAAATTATCCAAGCGTGTATTGATTTCCGTGACGCTTTCGATCAGTTTCTTGTTAATATCGATGGCCTGTGTCTTCTTGTCACTTTTCTTTTTGTTATAGCGGGTGGGATTCACCTGGGCGTTACCGTCGCCAGCCTCCAGCAGCATGTACTTCTTCGACTTGATCAGCATCGTACCGTCGAGAGGGCGCATGAATGTCTGCAGCAAGCAGCGGAAGAACGTCATGTCGGCCAGCGGCACCTTGTTGGCCCCTACGGCTGCTCCTGCGGTTGCACTAGGCAGAATAACGTAGTGCCCCACTGCGTGGGCTGGCTTCGTAAACCAACGGCCGACCTGCTCGTACCACTTGTCGGTTGGCTTCGACTTGCTCCATAATTGGCTCCAGTGCATCTCGGGGCTACCGATGTCAGGTGGCAGTATGTTCGTTCCGGAAATGAGTTCCAGTTTGTTGCCAGCCTTGATACTTACATTCTGGCCTACCAAGTTGATGTCGCCATTCGGCGCATTGATGGTGATACCTGTAAAGGCATTCAGCTTGATTTGTCCTAATGGCGAGTTGATCTTGATCTCTCGACTGTGCGACTTCATCTCGATCTCGTACAGTCCGTAACGGTCGCCGATATGCACGCCACCCGTCAGATCCTTCGCATCCTTGACGTCGGGGAGCGTATTCTTTACGGCACCAAAAGTGTGCAGGTAGCCAGTACCGGGATTGAGACCCGCAATGAACTTCATGCCATTGTCGGGGTCGGTAAAGGTGATATGATGACCGTTAGGCGACATGAACGAGGTCGTCAGGTCGTCGCCATATTGGAATACGTTGCTCATATAGCGGTTCAGGTTCTCTTTCGGTTCGAGCACGTTCTTCGAGAAGAGGCTGCCCACCACGTAAGGACGCTCAATGTTGTCGTTGTCGTAGTTCACGAGCACCTCGTCGCCTTTTCTGAACTTGAAGTGGAATCCACCGCCGTCGGTAGCCATCGGTGTAGAGACGCGTATCCATGGCGAAGCCAAACCTTCGATTTCGGCTTGGAGATTCGCATAGGCGGCATCGGCCGCTTTCTGCTGTTTTTCCAGGGCCTTCTCTTTCTCGTCTTGCTTTTTCAGTGATACCTGATAGCCCTTGCTGGCATCCTCATAGTCTTGATAGATCTCGAGGTACGTCCGATTTATCTCTGGGCTATAGTGTGATTCAAGCTCTTTCTGCTCTTTCTCGTTCTCCACGGCCTCATCATAGAGCTCAAGCTGTCTCTCGACTTCTGCCAGCTTCTCTTTCAAGTCGTCAAGCTCTTGCTTCTCCTGCTCCATTTCGGACTCAATAGCCACCAGTTTCGCTTCTGCTTGTGCGCGGTCTTCTGCCTGATCCTCATTGACGTATGAGAGCATCAGATTCTTCGTCTTGTTCCATTCGTCTTGGAGGGCAGTCATTTCCCCCTCAGCCGTTGAAATTTTGTCCTGATAGTCCGCCTTTTCTTTCTCTAACCGCTCTTTCTCTGTTTTACGCTCTTCCTCCGTCATTCTCAGATAGGCCAGGAGGTTGTCTGCCAGTCGCTTGAATAGATTCACATTCTTCAGTTGCTCGGCTGTCAGTTGAATCTGATTCTCCGCGTCCTGCTTGGCTTCGTCCAGCTGTTGCTGGGCATCCTCAGCTTGGCGCTTTTTCAGATTGCCCACCGACTGCCAGGGATAAGCAATGCGCACACGTCCCTGGAACTTCGGGTCGTTGCTGGCAACGATGAAGGCTGTCTGTGGACCGGCTTTGCGGATTGCTGATACGGGCTGTACTGGCGGGATGTATTTGGTCTTTACCTGTGTTTCTCCTTCTTCCTGCTCGGTATAGGCGGGAATGGCATAGACTTTCAGCGAGCGCGAGCCGGAGAACTTGTCTGAGGCGGTGTTGCCGTAGGTGTCGTAGTCGCGGCTCCATGCCTGCTCCGACTGCTGCAGAATCTGTATGACGATATACTCCTGTGGCTGTCCTTCCACCTTGATCTTCTGTCCCAGCCTTAGTGGTTGGTAGTAGGTGCCCAAACTGATGCAGATGATCTTGCTCTGCTGGGCCTCTTCATGCTGGCGGATGTCATGATAGTAGTCCAGCGTGGTCCAGCCTTTTGTGTCGTACGTACCGAACTGGACGACGCAATCGTTCTTGACCTGCTCTTCAACACCCTCAAGGACATCGAAGAAGGCGGCCTTCTGTTTTTTGTTCTTGTCGATGGCGGTCGAGGCCGAGAGGAATACCATGCCGACCTCACTGACGCTGTTGCTTGCAAGCAGATTTACCCCTAGACCCGTGAGGGCTCCCTTCAGGCTGTTGTCGGTTCCTTGAGAACTGGCCAGTGTCGACTTCATCACCTGCATCACCTTGAAGATGGTAGCCTTGTCGGCACCGCCGTTCAGGCACATCTCGCGAAGCAGATTGGTGAATTTGCCCTTGTAGAGCGGGACGAAATATTCGTCGGTCGCCAGCTCCGAGTTATATTTCGGTGTGTCAGGGAAGATGTCGTTTGGATAGCCCTTATCGTTTTTATCAACGACGGAGTGGTTCAGTTCTCCCATGCTCACCTTGCCATTCTTGTCGACCTCTTTCGCACTGTCGCGGACATAGTCTTCAATGAGCAGTGGTCCAGGCGTGATGCTCTGGAAAGTTACCGACTCGAAGTCGCTGATCGTGACAGCTTCCTCCATGATATGAGGCAGACCGATGGTCAGCTGCCCGTCCTCAAAGAAAAGGAACTCACCGCAGCGGTTCGTCGTGCGCACCAGCAGGTCGTAGAACGTCTCGTTATACTGTACCAGATAGGGGTGGATAAACTCAGATGGCAAAGATACAGTCTCGTTGTTAATGATGATGTCTTCATCATATCTCAGATTCTGCATGCCTTTGATGTTGGTGCTTATCAGGGCATTGACGTCGTCGGCCTGCTTGCCAAACGACATTTTCTCGCGCTCCAGGATACCCGAACCCAGCTTCTTGGCCACATAGGCCTTGCTGTACTTGTCGATCGTCATCAGTTTGTCCATACTGAAGATGCTGAGTTTCACGTACAGTTTACTGCCGGTCGTGTCACGCTTCAGCTGCGGATTCACCTCGTAGACGTAGTAGTTCTTGCCCACGTTGTGCTTCATGCCATACACGGTCTTGGATGAGTCATCGACGGCCTTGCTGACGTGCAGGAAATCCACCGTCACTTGTCGTTTCAGCAACAGGTCGGTCACGGCTTGGATAGATGGCACTTTCAACGTAATGCCGTCGTTTCCCACCTCCATGAAGTCCAACTCTGCATCAATCTCATTGGGCTGGTAAATCTTCTTGTTTACCTTCACGCCACGGAGTGTGATGCTGTAAGTCTCTTTGTTCACGCTTTTGTCTGCTGTTACTCTCTTTTCGGCATCCTGCTCAAGCACCAGCTCTTGCAGTTGCTTACCAGGACTGGAAATCGTGTTGCCAAACGTCATTCTGAAGACGTAGGTGGCATTTTTCACATCTGGCCTCGTTGTTCCTGTAGTTTGATCTGACATGGATATAATCTAAATAAAGAATGTTTAATGTTAAAGTTCGGCGCAAAATTAATAATATTTCTCGATTCCGCCAAAACAATGGCGTGATTATTAACGTTTGTGTGTGCTTTTTTCTTTTGGTTTGAAACAGTCATCCCCGCCAGACCGCTGGCGGGGATGATTCTATTTAGGCTGCAGGTCGGCATACTCGCGGGCGACGTTGTCGATGCAGGGACAGACCTTCTGCGGGTTCAGGTCGTGATGACCTACGATGAGGGCCCTGGGATAGCTTCGGTGCAACTGTCGGAGCAGCCAGCGCATGGCAGCCTTCTGTTCTGCCGTGCGGGTGTCGGCGGGTTGACCGCGGATGTCGAGCCCGCCCTCGTAGCATACGCCGATCGAGTGGGCGTTGTGGTTCTTGCAGTGGGCGCCTATTAGCCATTCAGGTCTTCCGGGCTCAATCTCTCCGTTACGACGGACGACGTAGTGGTAGCCGATGCCGAGCTTCCAGCCCTGCTTGCGGTGCCATGAATCGATCTGGGCCGCCGAACTCATCTGGTCGGGCTTTACTGCAGAACAGTGAATAACAATCAGTGTAATAGTTCTCATAATGTACAGCTTCCAACAAAAAACGTTGTAATCACCAGCGTGATCAGCGATCCCGTAAACTTCAGGATCTTCCCGATGTGAGACTTCTTGAAATTCAACATTAAAAATTCTTTTAGTCGGCTAGCGCCTTTGTAAAAGCGGCAAAGCCGAGCGAAACATGAAACATTTCTCCTTCCTCCTTCCTCGTTCCTCCTTCCTCGGAACTCTGGCGCAGCCCTCGGGTCTGGCGCCAAAGTACAGTCGCTTGCGACTTTACTTTGGGGCCTGACCCCAGCAACCACCCTCGGAAACTACGGATTCACCGGTCCGTCGCCAGCGTCATCGTTGTTGACAGGTCCATCACCAGTCTCCGAACCAGTAGTTGAACCACCCTCGTTCTCAGGATCCTCGACAGTGCCAGGGTCGTCAGAAGTCACACGCTTCACCTCGTCACCGTTGCGGTCGTAGCAGGTGATGATGACGCTGGTGCTGGCCAGCTCGTCTTTCAGCTCCACGGTCGGGGTGAAGATGATACGACGACTGCGGATGAGCGAGGCCTTCACCTCGTTGACGTTCTCAACGGCCTTTGCGCGCAGTCCGAAGCGCATCGTGCCCAGTCCTGGCAGTGCCACCGAGTGACCCTCTGTGGCCCATGCCTTGATCACCTTGCCTGCACCGTCCCAGCAGGCCTGCATCACACCCTCGGTGACTCCCGAACGCAGGGCTGCCTCCTTGATCACCTTGTCCTGATCCAGTGTGGAATACAACTCGGGCAGCATCACGTAGCGGTACGTCCCTGGATTCTTGCCAATCTTCATCTGGCGTTCTTTTGCTTTTACTTTCAATGCCATAATGCAATTTTTTTTAATGAGTGAAACAATAAATTAACTATGCGGAGGAGATTTTCCTACAATTAATAGTAGCGCTTCCTAGAATTAATAGGAAAAAGTTCTGGAATTAAATCCCGTAAACGCTCCCTCCGACAATGCAAAGGTACGACATCCTGAAGACGCGTTTTCGCATGAGGGCAGGCAAGGCACAATAAAGCGGACAAGGCACAATAAAGCCTGCCAGGCTGAATCTGGCAGGCTAATCATCGATGTCGATACAAAACTTCTCGGCGATGAACTTCACGATCTTCGGCGGCAGAACCCGGTCCTTCGGTTTCAGCCCCATGGCCTCGAACTCTTTCCTGTACGGCTTGCACCAGTTCATCAGCACCTTCACACTTACCCCAGCCGCATCGGCCAGCTCACTCTTCGACATTGCTTTCATAATTTATTTTGTTATTTTGTTCTTATGTCTAAAAATAATTATGTTCTTATGTTCTTTTTATCTAAAAATAATCTGTTCTTTTGTCTAATTGACGGATTTGACGGTTTTTTTATAGACTTCTCATGCGTACCGCATAGGCGTACGCGGTACACGTGAGGACTCTTAGAATATTTCGTCAATTTCGTCAATTGCGTCACACTCGGGCCGCGCATCGTAGGCCAGCATCCGTTTGCGGACCTCCATCTCCTCGGCACTGTAGGGCACGACGATGTAGCCACGGATACCATGCGAGCGTACGCGTTCGAAGCCCAGATCAGTCATCGCACGACCGACCTGATTGGCCGTAAGCCGCAACACAGGGTTGCTGCCCACCATCTGCAGGATGTCGGTAGCACTGACGAACTGCCCAGGCTCGCCTGCCCCGGGCATGCGCAGGTACTTGCTGATCAGCTCATGAGCCGACTTGGGCGTCTCGAAGGCACGGTTGTGCTCCGAGAGCTGGCGGATCTCGTCTTGGGAGAACCAGTAACGGAAGCCCTCCTGATAGAGCGCGTATGCCTGCGCATAGATGCCGGCATAGTTGAACGGATGGTCACGTGGCGAGCGGATCGACTCCACCTCGAACGGCAGCCAGCGCCGGTTACCCGTCTCGTCGCCGAGGAACTGCACGTTGTTGCCCGTGCCGCAGAACGAGGCGATATGCTGTCGGTGCTCATGGAAGTGGGCATAGGCCGCCCGCTCGTCGATCGACGGCATCGTCACCGCAGCCTTCAGCTGGTTCAGCTCCGAAGGGCGCATCGTGTCGAGCTCCTCACAGCAGACCAGTCCGTACTGCGCCAGCGTCAGCAGGTCGTCGCGCCCCATCCGGTTGGCGTTCGTCTTCGTGTAGAAGTAGGTCTTCAGCTCGGGAGGCAATAAATAGTTGAACCAGGTCGTCTTGTAACTGCCCTGTTCGCCGATCAACACGAGGATGACGTTGTTAACGACACTCTCGTCTACCCATCCTGCCACCATCGCCACGAGCCACTTCTTCAGGAATTCGTAGAAGAGCATCTGCTTCTCCACGCCCCCTCGGATGGTGATGGACACCGACAGTTCGATGATGTAATCCTGCCCGTCCCATGGCGGCAGGTGGTCGAGGTAGTAGCGGAAGGGGTGGTAGTCGGGCGCGAAGTCCGACTCCATCACGCGATACATGTCATGCGCGCGGACTGGCTTCACCTGCGACAGCTCCGCCCAGAGCGAGTTCACGACGCGGTCGGAGATGGGCTGCCAGTCGGTGCCGTCGGTCTCGTAGTTCGACGGCAGTCTGCACTCCACCCGCCCCGTGATCACATTATGCCTGAGGTACAGCCTCCCTCCGAGGAACCCCTTGATGTCCTCGACCGTCGCATACACCTCCCGCCAGTTCTTCTTGTGCTCCTTCTCCTCATCGGTCGTAGCTTTCTTCTTTTTCTTCTCTGCCATAAACTTATGTCTCTTATGTTCTTATTATCTAAATAATATGTTCTTCTGTTCTTATTATCTAAAAAACTACGCCGCAAAGATACGAAAAAGGAAAGACAATGTCCCCCCATACATAGGGGATATATGGGGGGATATGTTTAATCGAATAGCTGCTTCAATTTGTCTTGATACACCAATGACTGTTGCTGATCCAATGCCTGATAATAATCCTTGTACATCTTGGTGCGATGCCATAGCGTTTCGAACACTTTCCACTTCTTACGGATGCCCAACCTGGTTGCCATGGCATTGGCCAGAAGGGCTGATTGTGTACGGGAAATCAAAGGTTGATAGTTTTCATCCACATAGCCTGCTTCTCGGACTTTCTGCCAAATGGCCATCGCTTCAGGGCTGCTGAGCGGTGGTGGCAAAGTCGGTGGAGTTTTATCTTCTTGTTGTGTTGGGCGGAGACACTTATCGCCATAGAAGTTCTGGTTATCCACATGATCCACATGGAGGCTTCCTTTTTCATAGATGTTTAATACTATGCTGCCTTGGTGATCTTTGTCTTTCCGGTGCAGTTGCTCCAGCAGTTCGTTCACCATCTTCAGGACATCGGCGGGCAGCATGTCGCCAAGTCCTCCCAGATTTTCTGGGATTTCTTCGTTGAAATTCATAAAAAGTTTTTGGGCTAAATGAAAAATGTTCATATAAGAATAGAGGCGTAAAGCATATGGTAACAGCATTCCCTGGAACCCAGCAAGAAGACCATCTCGAATACTGTTAACTACCATAGCCCACGCCCCCTTTAGGGGGAGTGAGCTGGCAGTCCTAATGTTCGAGATGGTCTTCTTTATACTTGCTGGGTATCAGGAAACATCTATAAACTGTCAGGACCTCTGTTCTTATATGAACCGTTGTTCTAGGATGCAAAGATACTTTAAATCTTTCTAACCTCCAAATTTTTGTGATTATTTTATGGACTCATACACATTTTGATAAGATTCATAACTGTGTTCATTTCTCAAATACTGTTCTTATTAGCAATATTTTTGCTGCGACAAAAGTAATCATTTTCTTTGGAACAATGGCAAAATAAACTCATAATATGCATTTCGGGGCGTTTCTCACTTTTTGGGGGTTAAAAGGCTAATGCTCAAACACATAGCAGAATCCAAAGGCCATTTTTGGCAAATAGAGAAACGCTTTTCTTCGATCAAAGATGGGAAATCAGCCTCCCATTTCGACTACTTTTAGTAACTTTGTCGCCAAAATGCGAATGAAAATGAAACAAGCCAGTCTTATCGTCGTTGGTTTTTTGATGCTGCTGAGTTGTCAGACTGGTAGCATCAGTAAGAAATTGACTGAGGTAGATTCCTTGGTTTTTAAAGAAGAATACGATTCAGCTTACCAGATGACATCATCAATTGATGAAACGACCATCAAGAATCAGGAGGATCAAGCACACTACTATCTTCTGAAAGTTCAAACGGGCTACTTGGCAAATAAGCCGGCTGCATCACCAGACAGTCTACTGGACGAAGTTATTGATTATTATCAGAAAGAGGGCAACGCAGAGAAATTGGCAGATGCGTTTTATTATAAGGCTATTGGTTTTAACACACAAAAAAAATACCAAGAGTCCATGGCGTGTTATAAAAAAGCAGAATATTATGCCAATCAATCAGGGAATTTGTATCAACAATATAAGATCTCAGAAGGTATTTCATATGTAAATGGTAGATTCCAAAATTTTAGCTATCAACTTGAATACACAAAAAAGAATCTGGAATTAGCCAGAAAACTGGGAAAGAAGAATTGTATGGCTTATACTTATTATCAAATGGATCTTGCCTATTATAATTTGGGCTATCGAGATAGCGCATTTGAGTGCGTATACAAACTAATACCATTACTGAAATATGCAGATAAAAGAGACTTACCGAAATTACTTTCGAACGTGGGAATCTTCCTTATGAAAGATAATCCGCAACAAGCAAAAGAATATTTCCATAAGGCCTTGTTGTATAGGGAAATGACAAGTGCATATGAAAATCTTGCCTCTATATCATATAATGAAGGTAATTATGAGGATGCCTATCAATATTGGAAGAAAGCTTTGACTGTGAACGATGGCACACGTAAGGACATTTGTATACTCAATTTAATAGAATACAACTTGGAGCGAGGCAGGACTGACAGTATATCAGATATGTTGACAAAGGTTGTTGATATCAGGGACAGTATTGAAACTTCACAAACAAACAATGCCATCAAAGACCTTCAAACCCGCTTTGACCATGAGACGGCTATGCATGCGAAAGACCAGGCTATTATCCGCTGGCAGTGGGGCATTATGATCCTGGCTCTGGCTCTTCTTGCTGGTATCGGGCTGTACATCCGTCGTCGCTACCTGAACAAGATCCAACTGCGGGGCTATCAGATGCAGATCAATGACTGTCTGAACCAGATAGACGCACTGAAAGAAACTGGATCAGACGCGCAGAAGAAGATAGAAGAACTGAACCAGCAGATCTGCGACATCATGGACAATCGCGCACCTGGACTGAACAAAGGCCGTGTGCTCTACGACGACATCGTCGCAAACAGGGACATCAGCCATTGGAGCAAGGAAGAC
>JAEEGJ010004349.1_pt1 | contig 48329 bp, 38 predicted proteins | sample 8958761 | NCBI WGS metagenome assembly JAEEGJ01 (sample SAMN16246546, study PRJNA631951) | gut metagenome | biome: gut microbiome; feature: rumen; material: RS-attached | host: Bos | place: Iran: Karaj | collected 2018-10
GTTCCTAACCGAAAAATATATAATTCGGCACTTGCTGGCTATATAGAAAAATTTATCTTTTTGGCGAAAAAAGGCAGGAATTATGGCAGGCATTACATACGAAATAGACGACAAGAACATTGTTGAACAGATTCGTAACGACGCGATGAACGCCGCTAAGGAACTTGTAGAAAAGGCTCGCCTTACGGCAGGCAATATTGTGGTTATCGGTTGCAGCACGAGTTCCACGCTCGGAAACGACATCGGCAGCCATTCCGTGCCCGAAGTCGGCAAGGCGATTTTCGAAGGTTTGCAGTCCGTTTTCAAGCCGCTCGGCATCAACATCGCGGCACAGTGTTGTGAGCATTTGAACCGAGCCATCATCATTGAACACAAGGCCGTACCGAACGCCGAAATCGTGAATGTAGTTCCGCAACCCAAGGCAGGAGGCTCCTTTGCCACTGCCTGCTACAGCGCTTTTGAACAACCTGTCGCCATCGAACATATCAAGGCAGATGCCGGGCTAGACATCGGTGGAACGCTTATCGGCATGCACCTAAAAGAAGTCGCGGTACCTGTTCACATGCAGCTAACGCATATCGGCAAAGCAATCCTGATTGCAGCGCGCACGCGCCCAAAATTCATCGGCGGCGAACGCGCCCACTACGATGAAAGTCTCAAGGACGGCTATCCGCATTTTACTTAAATTCCGGAGAAACCGTCAACACCAGTTTGATGCCCTGAATTCCGTGGAAACCGAATTGCAGGCGGAAGAAATACATATCCGGCCTACGCACACGAACACCGAAACCCCACGAATTCAGGAACCGGTCAAAAGACCAATCGTTGATTTCGTCTGAAAACAAGGCGTATTCATCAAAGATAACGCCATCCACATAGCGGTCCACCGGCCAACGGTATTCTGCACTCAAGCCCATCAAATTCTTGGCCATAAGGAAACCACCATAGCCACGCAACGGGAAGCGGGCGTTCAGAGTCGGGAACGCATTGAACGGGGCTCCACCCTCTTCCATTTCGTAAATAGAAACAAGCCTGTACTGCAAAGCAATCACACGACGTTCCAGCAAGTTCTCCTTCACGTTTCCGGGGCTCCATACGCGTGCAGCTTCATTCCAGGAGAAATCCGTATAGAACCGCCTGTTCTTACGCCCCTCGCTCGCCGACATCACATATTGTTGCGCCTTGCCAAAATAAAAATACTTCTGGAAGATTAATTCGCTACTTATGTAATCGTGGTTCATGCCTCCGTCTTTCAAAACTTGACCTTCGTAATCTCCCTCCAGTCCCAATTCATCGTAACGGACGCCCCTGTATTTTTTGACAAATATGTAATCACCACTCAACACAATTTTATAGCCCTTCGACGGCGCATAGGGAAAATCCAAATTATCAAATGAAATCTGGACGCCGAGAGGATACTGGAAATGTTTTTGGTAAAGGCCCCGATCTTGAATAATGAAATCGTCACCGATATAGATACTGTCCTGAGCCACATTGGGAACACTGGCATCTACAAACTTTACACCCCCGCTAATGCTCATCGAAAGCGTTTTGGACGGATTTAGCGGGAAACCGACACTTCCTTCGACCCTATACGAAGAATCCGGTTGCACATACGACCTCCACGTTCCCGGCCGGGTAAACGAGGCATCCCGATCCATATCCATCACGAATTTCGTCCCAAGAGATACGGGAATACCAAACACGCCATGCTTGCTGTAACGGGTATTAAAATAAAGATCACCATTTGCGTAAAAATTTGTACTCAACGCATAATAATCGTGTTCCAGAAGCATTCCACGATGGCGATAGCAGAACCCAAGTAAAGTCGAAGAACCTGGCTTGAGGTTAAACACCGGATAAATGAAGATATTGCGTTTTTCACCAAACGTAATGAGGTTCTGGAAAGTTTCGATGACTCCATTGTCAAAAGCATAATGGAGCGGGAGTGAAATAGGCCAAATGGCGGCATTGAAAACCGGTTGCATCACATTGTCCAAAGTCCAAGAGAACGGGTTGGAACTCTCCGACTCCTCCGTTTTTGCCTCTTCTGCAAAAACAGGCATAGTTACAAGAGCAGACAACGCAACAAACAATGCGCAAAACTTCAACACACTAGAGAAGCCAAATTTACCGAAAAAACGCAACATTTCGACTACAATTTATAATTATATTATTGTCGATGTTTTCCTTCCTTGCAAAATTAATTCGACATATATCAAGATTTCCGAAAGCGGTCATTGCCGTAACGGCTCTCGTCCTTTGTCTCTGCCCCTATTTCATTTCGAACTTGAGATGGGAATTGCAGCTCCAGGACATTCTGGAAAAAGAGGATACGGTAAGCCAAGCCATCGAGTCCATCGAGAAGTCTTTCGGAGGGCTCGGAAGCCTTACCGTCGTACTCCGGTCCGACGACAGCCTCGCCAACTACACCTTGGCGAAAAACGTCGCAAACCAACTCATGACGTACAAAGATATCATCCACTTTGTCGAGTTCGAAACAGACATCAACTTCTACGAGAAATACAAGTTCTTCTACATCAACAACGACGACCTGGACACGATTATCAACCGAGTCGAGGCACTACGCAAAGCCAACATTCTCCAGCACAACCCGATTTTTGTCGATCTGACGGACACCGCCCAAGCAAAAGACTCCGCTGTAACGCAAGACAGTTCCGAGACTAGCGCATTTGCAAACTTCCACCTGGAAGACATCGAGAGCAAATACTTTGACAAGCTCCGCCGCAGCCACTCCAACAACGATGGTACGGTCCGCATTATCGACATTTACCCGACCCATTCGATAGCCGACCTCTACGCCAGCCGCGAACTTGTCTCGACCGTCCGGAAGTGCATCGAGAACACCGTTGGTTCAAAGGGAATCGAGGTTTACTACACAGGCAAGGCATACGACGTCATCCAGACAGGGCGCGCCATCCTCCCCGAAGCCAAGAACGCCGGGAAGATAATGGCACTTCTCATCCTCATCCTCCTCGTCATCAATTTCCGTAAGCAACCGCAACTCATCCTCATCTCGGCAATACCGATCGGCATCCCGCTCCTGCTAGTCCTGTCCATCGCACAAATCCTTTACGGGCGTATCAATCTATTCTCGCTCGTACTCGTACTGCTCCTGCCAGGGCTTGCCAGCCAGATTATCACGCATATCCTCACGCGATATTTCAAGGAACGTGCCCACAACTTGAGCCCCGACCTCTGTATCGAGAGCGCCATTCTCGGGATTGGTCCCTCTACCGCAGCGACCGCCCTGATGCTCGCTTTGCTTTTCGCTGGTCTCACGTTTATCCCGCTTGCCGGCATCAAGGAACTCGGTGTACTGGGCGCGATCGGCTGCTTACTGAACTGGGCTGTCTGCTCCGTCCTTGTCGCAGCCCTTTTGCGCATACTCCAGAAAAAGCGTCCGTTCAAGATTCCCAAGTTCAACTTCAAGTACAACTATCGTTTTACGCTCGTTTCGTTCAAGACAAACTCAATCGTACTGACAGCCGTCGTTATCATTAGCCTCGTCGCATTGTTCTTTGGCGGAACAAGCCTCCGCGTGTTCTACGATTTTAGCCGGACTGAACTCCAGCACAAGAAATCCACGGCAGACTCCCTTGTTGCAGAGACCGAATTCCCGCAGTACGACCCCATCATCGTACAACTTCCCAATGCCAAGGCAGGTGATTCGCTTGTAAACAACTTCCAGAGGCTCAAGAAAAAGGGGCTGGCAAAAACAATCGACAAAGTTCTTACGCTTTCGCAGATTTCCCCGACGTTGCAACCCGAAAAGAGGGCCAAGTTGGAAAAACTCGAATCCATGATTTCGGACAACATCATCGTCGAAAAGTTGACACCTCCGGAAAAAGAAACTCTGCAAAGAATCACCCAAAGCCTTAACGTTCATTCCTTCGAAGAGACCGAATTCACGCAAGCCCTTCGCCAAAAGTTCAGTGACAACGAAGGAAACCTAGGCGTATTCGCGTTTATCTTCCCCAACATCGATCCGAACAACGGTCTGGAATGTCGCCGACTTGTAAAAGACCTCAAGAATTTCGATGGAGTCATTGACGGTTCCCTGAAAATGAGCGGCACGCCCATTCTCCGCGCCACCATTTTAGACAAGATTTTCCCGAACCTGTACAAATCTATCATCTTCGGTTGCATCATCGTATTTTTCCTGCTCCTGGTTTTCTACAACAACTTAAGCCGAGCGACATTCACCGTCCTTCCTTCGTGTTTTGCCATGAGCTGGCTCCTCATTGCGCTCAAGTTCCTGAACATCGAAATTTCCATATACAGCGCCATCGCCTTCGTGATACTCATCGGTGCCAGTGTCGACGGTTCGCTGCAACTTTGGGCTTCGTTCTACGAAAAACAGGGCGGCACTGCACTTATCGTACTCCAGCGCAAGTTTACGGGAATCGTGATTTCGCAGATGGCAAGCCTTGTCGGCACCTACGGGCTGCTTATCTCGTCGCATCCAGGGCTCCGGAGCATCGGTGTACTCTCGCTCATCGGGCTACTCTGCATTTTCGCAGCCCAGCTCACCATATTCCCGCTGATTGCCGGAGCTCTTGACAATTACAGAATCCGCAAGAAAGAAAGAAAAAATTTATGACAAAACCCATTTCCACTAGAACTCAGAACATCGCAGCCTCCCTCACAGTCGCTATCGACACAATGGCAAAACAAATGATCGCCGACGGCAAGGATGTCGTGAGTCTTGGTGCCGGAGAACCAGACTTCCCGACACCGGAACCTATCCGCGAAGCCGCATGCAAGGCCATAAACGACGGCAAGACACGCTATACCGCCCCCGTGGGCATTCTCGAAGTCCGCGAAGCCGTGGCAAACAAGCTCCGCACCGAAAACGCCATTGAATACGAACCATCGCAAATCATCATGACCAGCGGTGCAAAGCACGCCATATTCAACGCGCTCGCAGCACTCATCAACCCTGGCGATGAAATCATCATTCCCGCCCCTTACTGGGTCACCTATCCCGAACTTGTCAAGTGGCTCGGTGGTACCCCCGTCATCGTGAACACGACGATCGAAAGCGGGTTCAAGCTCAGCCCCGAAGCGCTGCGCAACGCCTGCACCGACAAGACAAAAGCCATCATCCTGAACAATCCGTGTAACCCGACCGGAGCCACGTACACAAAGCAGGAACTGGCTGGGCTCGCCGAAGTCATCGTCGAAAAAGACATCTACTGCATCTCGGACGAAGTGTACGAATACTTTGTCTACAATACGGAATTTTGCTCCGCTGCCGCATTCCCCGGCATGCCGGAACGCACCATCGTCGTGAACGGATTTTCCAAATCGCACTGCATGACCGGCTGGCGCATTGGCTACGACGCGGCACCCGCCCCCATCGCGAAGATTATCGGAAAAATCCAGGGACAAGCAACGCACCACCCGAGCAACGTTGCGCAGTACGCAGCACTCGCAGCCCTGCAGATGGACAAGAGCCACGTGAACGAAATGCTCGCCGCCTTCAAGCGCCGCAGGGACTACATGGTTTCCCAGGTCAGCGAAATTGTGCCCGAACCCGTGCGTGCCCCCGAAGGAGCGTTCTACCTGTTCGCCCCCGTGAGCGCGTTCTACGGCAAGTCTACGCCGAGCGGCAAGGTTATCGGCGGTTCCGTCGAACTCTGCTCTTACCTCCTCGAATCCGAGGGACTCGCCATCGTGCCGGGAGCCGCATTCGGCGACGACAACTGCGTCCGTTTCTCCTATGCGGCCAGCGACAAGGCGCTGCAACAGGCTTGCGAAAGATTCAAGCGCGGACTGCAATCCCTGAAATAGCACGGGGCGCACATGACCGAAGCGTTCCAGATTGCATACCCGGATCCGGAAGTCCCGTTCACCATCGGGCGCAAGCAGGAAAATTCCCTGTGCATCCAGGATATGCTCGTCTCGCGCCAGCATGCCGTCATTGAATACCGCGAAGGCAAATGGTTCCTCAAGAACCTCACGCAGAACAGCATCACCGAACTGAACGACGCCCCGATTGACGAGGCCGAAATCAACGACGGCGACGTCATCCACATCGGGCCGCACCAGCTCCGCGCCATCATGAAGGACGGGCGTCTTTCGCTCATCGTGCTGGAACTGAACGACATTCCGCTGCAAGCACAACTCTCGGAAAATTGGGAAACGGTCCCTCTCGGTGAAAGCGAGAACCGTTTTGAAAAGACGAAGGTACGCGTCGCAAACGGCGAAGGGGAACTCCTCCTGCCCCATTCCGTCACCGACGAGACAGGAAAAAGGCTCAAGCGCATTACGCTCAAGAACGGCGAGCACGTAAGATTTCCCTGGAGCGACATCTCGTACAGGGACGGAATACTTTATTCGCAGAAGGCTCCTGTCGGCTACGATGTTCACGTGAAGGACCTCGAAGTCCGTGCCGGCAAAAAGACACTGCTCAAGGATATCAACTTCGATTTACCCGCTGGTGAAATTCTCGCCATCATCGGGCAATCCGGACAAGGGAAGTCAACACTGCTCCGCCTGCTCGAAGGCTTGCATCGGGCGCAAAAGGGCTCGGAAGTACGCATCGGCGGGATTGATTATAGGAATAAAGACGTAAGGCAGAGGATTGCGATTCTCCCGCAAGACCCGGAACTCCGCAAAGACCTGACCGTCCGTGAGACGCTCGCGAACGGGGGACGCGTTTCGATGGACAAGAAGGATTTCCGCGAAAAGGCCCAAGGGCGGCTCGAAAAGTTCGCGGAACTTTTCGGGCTGAGCGCGCGACTCGATAACCGTGTCGCGACGCTCAGCGGCGGCGAGGCCCGCCGCGCCGCCCTCGCCCAGGAACTCATGGGAACCCCGGGGCTTATCCTGCTCGACGAGCCGCTTTCCGGCCTTGATCCCTACAACTCCAAGATTCTCTGCAACCACCTCAAGCAACTCGCGTTCCTCGGCCACACAGTCATCCTCACGACACACAGCTACGAGGCGTTGCGCATCGCGAACAAGGTCCTACTTTTGCACAAGGGCCGTCAAGGATTCTTTGGCACCACGCAAGGCGCTTTCCAATATTTCAAGACAAACGATGCCGAAGAAATTTTGAACAACCTAGACGATGAAACAAACGACCGCTGGGAAAAATCCGGGACAAAACTTTCAAGCGCAGAAGCCACGCACTACTCGCATTACTACTTCCCGCGCACCAAACGTCCCGCCTCATTCTTCTACACGCTCGGGCTTTCCGCCAAGCAGTGGGCCCGCGACAAGGGAAAACTCGCGGCACTGCTCTTGCAACCGGTCATCATCGGGTTCCTGCTTTCGCAAATTTTCTCCAAGCAGACCCCGCTCGGGATAGCCGCCTTCGCGCTCATTCTTTGCGCCAACTGGTTCGCGCTCTCGCTTTCCATCCGCGAAATTGTCCAAGAAAAGAAGATTCTTGCCAGTGAATTCCGCAAAGGTTCCGGCATTTTCGCAGTCGTTTCTGCCAAGATGGGGCTCCCTTTTATCGCAGCACTCCTGCAAATCGGCATAACCTACGCATGTTGTGCATTCCGGCTCGCAACGCAACCCTCCATAGCACTCGTGGCCGCCGCATTCGCTTGTACCGTCGCCCCTGCGGTCGCCATCGGCATCATGGTGAGTTCCCTCGCCAAAAACGCGGGGCAAGCGAACGCTTTTCTCCCCCTTCTCATCATTCCGCAAGTGGCACTCGCCGGAGCACTCGTCCCTCTCGACCAAATGCAACAAATCGGCAGGGCACTTTCGGCAATCATCTGGTCGCGCTACAACCAGGCATCCCTACTCAACGTGTTTCTCGAACGCAAAGACGACATCCTGAACATCGTCGCGCCACTCGCCTTGGCCGCGGGTTTTTATATTATAGCCATACTGATTCTCACTTACTCTAAGAGAGCGAAATGAAAGCATCTGCACAGGACGGAAAAGCACCCCGTCCGTTCAACGAGAACTACGACATCCTCGACACGCTCGGCAAGGGCGGCATGGGCTGCGTCTACAAGGCGCTCGACAAAAAGCTGAAACGCGAAGTCGCGCTCAAGGTTTTGGACAAGTCCTCCGACAACGAAGCCATCCAGCGCTTCTACCTCGAAGCCCAGGCCATGAAGGAGATGGACCACCAGAACGTCGTCCATGTGTTCGATTTCGGAGAACAGAACGGACAGTTGTTCATCGCAATGACCTACGTCAAGGGAATTTCGCTCGCCGACATTCTCGAAAAGCAGAACAAGCTCCCGTTTGAAGCCATCGAAATCATCATCAAGCAGATTGCAAGAGGCCTGCTCTACGCGCACTCCAAGAACATCATCCACCGCGACGTGAAACCCTCGAACATCATGATTACGCACGACAACCGCGTGTACATCATGGATTTCGGCATCTCGTACATCCAGGAGATGGAAAAGGAGCACCTCACCAAGACGGGCATGACGATGGGAACGCCGGAGTACATGAGCCCAGAGCAGTGCCACGGCGACGAAGTCACCATCCAGTCCGACATCTACAGCATGGGCGTTATCTTGTACGAAATGACATGTGGCAAGTTGCCCTTCAATGGGAATCGCCCCATCGAAATCGCGCTCAAGCACGTGCAGGAACTGCCCCCCGACCCGCGACAGTTCCGACCCGACATGCCGCCGGGACTCGCCGAACTCATCCTCAAGTGCCTCAAGAAAAAGCTCAATGAACGTTTCCACGACATGCAGGAATTCCTGGATGCCTGCGATTTGGTATTCCCGCAAAAAGACGGTTCCACATCCACATTCCCGAAAAAACAGTCACTTTTACGCTTCGGCAAGCGTTCATTCGCCGACGCGGCCACGAGATTCCCTTCGCAGGCGAACAAGATTCGCCTCAAACTCACTGCGATTGCGCTCTCGCTGTTCCCGCTTATCATCATCCTCCTTGTGCTGCTCATGTTCACGCACAAGCCAAGCAACATGATGCAGCAACTCGAATGGTCGGAGGCTCTCGGCAACTTCGAGCAAACTAGCATGGAAGGCGACGAGACCAAAGGTTACCCGCTTTCGAACTTAGAAGACGGCGACCTGCGCACCGCATGGCTCTACACCATGCCACAAAAACCGCAAAACCCGATTCTCACGCTGTTCTTTGACAGCCCCGTACTCGTCACCCATTTCGGCATCGCAACCGGTTACCAGAAATCCGTCGACGACCCGTACGGCGACCGCTTCCGCATATTCAAAAAACCCAGAACGCTCACCATCGAAACAAACAACGGATTCAAACAGAAAATCAAACTTGAAAATATCAAAGGCGTGCAATACCCGAACATTCAGGCTATAGAGACAAGCGAAATCAAGGTCTATCTCGATGACGTATTCGAAGCCGAAAGCAACGACTTCGCTATCTCGGAGATCCGGCTGTTCGGCATGGAACTGTAATGTAAACCGGGCGCAAAGCGCTCACGACAATCTTATTGAGGAACGTGCGAAATCCGCACGTTCCTTCTTTTTAAAAAGGAGGACACATGAACTACTCAACGTACAGCGCACAATATGGCGCAAACGGGACAACAACAGGCAAGCAGCAGAACAAGCCCAAAGGCAATTACATCGAAACGCTTGCTGCAGAACACCTGAAGCGCGAAGGCTACGAAATCCTCGCCCGCAACTACGCCTACCGTGGCGGAGAGCTCGACATCGTTGCCCGCGAAGGGGAAACAATCGTCTTCGTGGAGGTAAAATCCGTCTGGAACAACCAGCAAGGGAACCCAGCAGCGAGAGTGAACGCCAAGAAGCAATACAAAATATGGCAGACGGCATGTCATTTTTTGTACACGCGCAAAGACGTCGCCCCCAAAGGATTCGATCAGCCCTGCCGCTTCGATGTCTTGAGCACGAGAGCCTACCATCGACCATTGCAGTTCGAACACTTCAAAAACGCATTCGAATGCTCGCAAGTCATCCCGAGGTGCTAGTGGCGAACCCTAGGGTTTTTACCATCTTTTTGCTACATTTTCGGCATGCGATTTGAAGTACATCCAGACAACCCGCAAGCCCGCATCGTCAAGCTTGCCGCAGCAGCGCTCGAAGACGATGCCCTTGTCCTCTACCCGACCGAGTCTGGCTACGCCATTGGGTGCAGCGCGGAATCCCCGAAGGCAATCCACAAGCTTTATGCCCTCAAAAAGCCGATGAAGAAGTTCTTCATGGCGCTCATCGTCCCCGACATCCGTGCAGCGACGGACTACGCCCGCATCGACAACTTCGCATTCAACATCATGAAGCCCCGCGTCCCGGGCCCGTACACGTTTATCTTGCCCGCAGCGCCTCACATTGCAAGGCGGCTCGACGTCAAGCGCCCCGAAATCGGCATCCGTATGCCCACGCACCCCTTTTTCAAGGAACTGTTCCAGCACTTTGACAAGCCCATCCTGAGCACAGCAGCAAAGCTAAGCGAAGAAGACATCTACGAGGTGGACGAACTCTGGAAAACGTTCCAACATTCCGTCGACATGATGGTGGACTGCGGCAATATCGAAATCAACCCGACGAATATCGTGAGTCTCGTCAACGGCGACATCGAAGTGCTCCGCGGAGAACTGCAATAAAAACTCTTTCGTGGTTGCCCCGTTTTCTTATTCAAGGTCTTTCCAGTTATCATAGGATGCAAAGACTAAGACTTTTCTCTCGTATAGTCTCTTTCTTACCATTACCGATTCAATATGGCCATCATTAGGATACATAAACGACACGAAAAGCGTTACGTCAACAGCCTTGACCTCTTTGGGAATTAATGGCCACCGCATTGTTTCTCGAGATTTAGAATTAACTATGGAAAAATATTTGGCATCATGATGTTTAGGAGGCGGGTGTTTATATCTCCAAATTGGTTTTTCAGCATGACTAAAGCTACTATCTTCGTTTATACGCTTATACACACGTTCCCCGAACTCCAAGTATAACGAATCAAAATGTACCGCTACATTTTTTAAAGAATCTTCATCCAGATACTTTCCATCTATCACGAGCATAACTTCACAAGAGGCTGAATCCGATCTTGAACAATAATCCTTACTATGGATCCCAAAAGATACCACCCAATTATCGATGACCGGAGTCCGTCTATCCCCTTCATCCGCAACAAAACTTCTATTTAAACAAGGGAAAAAACACCCCGAAAGGAGCAAAATTGCACATAGCAGAAATATCCTTTTTTTTATCAAAAGATTTCCCATCATGTCATAATATATACAAAATTGCTAGAAAGCGTACATTTGTACACATTTAGGGCTAAAGTTTAGCGATTTCTTCTATGGAGAAGCCGAAAACCTTCACCATGACGTTATGGTCCCATTTTTCGTGATACACTTTCTGGTAAGCCTCGAATTCTTCTTTACTGAATTTAGACACTTTTGAACTTTCCGTCAAGTACTTGAACAATTCCGTTTGGAACGTCCAAAAAATTAGGGTTTCTTATGATTAATTAAAAAACTCACCTAAGTTTAGAACAATATCCAGATGGCAATCCAGAATACCATCAGGCAGAATTCCATTTCTTTCGAAATTCTGGAAAGCAGCGTACTGCTACAGCATAGCAGGAATATAGCCAGCGAGCGGGCCCACGCAAATTCGATACCGCGGTAAGCAAGCGCAATGCCGCCGAATAGTTCCACCCAAAGCCAGAAAGCTTGCGCCATCACCAGGTAACGTCTGCGATAGCGCGGCAGCGACGTGGTCGAGAAACACAGACACAGAGCAAGCATACGAAGCGGATAATGTTCAATCTGCGGGTCGTCCGGTGAACCAACGAGCAAAGTAAACACACACGATATGCAGAAGAACCCGAACAGCAACAGGCCTTCTTTAAGAATGTGCATTTTTCCGCGCCACAGGAAAAACGCTTGGGCCAAGGCCATCACACACGCAAGGGAAGACATCAACGGAGTCATTCGTCACCTCCCTCGTTCCGTGCAGCATTGTCTGCTGCGGGAGTTTCCGCAAGCAGGCGCATGTAACGGACCAAGCCACGGGCCATCTGCGGGCTGATTCGCCCCGCATAGGGATTCATGTTCGTCCTGCCATTTAGGATAACATTCACCAAAGAATCTTCCCCGAGGGCATCCATGCGAGAAATGTCCAAGTTCTGTGGGACCGGATAGTATTCACGGACAAACTTCTCGTTCAGGCGTCCATCGGCACCATGGCACCCGGCGCAACGCGCCTCAAACACAGCCTTCGTGCGGATTATGGCCACAGAATCCAACGTAGATGTAGAATCGGGCAAAGTTCCAACATCGAGCATATCCCCCGTACTGCTGACCACAGCACCCGACGGAACCGACGTTACGCCCCCGTAAACCATTCCAGCTAAAACGCCCAAGAGGGCTGCCAACGCAACCATCACGACACCGCCGACTTTGCCAATGTGCATCACCAGCGGACGCAGGCAAAGTACGATTCCGGCCACGGTCGTAATGATGGGGCATGTCAGCGGAACAAGATTCGCATCCGAGAATGCGATACCATTTTCTTCCAAGCAACCGACGACCCAAACCAAGAACAATGTACATGCGATAATCCCCAGCAAGAGCGGGAACCGCAACATTCTGAATTCGGGAGTTGTCAGCGGAGCAAAGTAGGAGAACCGGCCCGTCGCAGGGCGTTTCGGCACGGTTTCTTCCACCTCGCCCATCAGGACTTCTTCGCCCTCAATGACGCGGGAAAGCTTGAGACGCGCCACCAAGAAAATCACACCGAACAGGCCGAAGCCAAAACAAATCAACCCTAGGTCGACCCAACCGAACCCCACCACGCCCGACGGGAAGACGAGGAAAACGCGTTCAAGGAGCAACCCGACAATGATAGAAGACGAGACCAAAACACGGCCCAACGTCGACTCGCGAACGGCAGAAACGAACATGAGTTGCGGGAGCAAGACCGCGAATACAAGCACCGTGACGCTCAAGTTGCCCTTCAAAGCAAAGTCCCACAACAGGAACGCGCCCAAGAACCACGAACCCACCAGCATGAGTTTTTCCAGTTGGCGCATCCGGTAGCCCTCGGCACAGAGCATGATGTTCACCATCGCAAGCCCCGAGAACACGGCCCCTACGATAAAGTAAATGGGGAAAAATGCACCGCGCCACGCCGGGACAAACGTTGCCGCAAAATCAAGGCTCACAATCGTATGCACCCAGAGAACCATGGGGAAAAGGAGCCAGGCCAGGGGACGGTGAATCGAGGCCGCTACAGCCGACTTGTCCGCAAGCACATGGACTACTAGATAGACAACGGATAAGAGCCCGTAAGCCAAGATGCAGCAGAAATCCCATACCAGCGGGGAGCATACGTTGGCCATGCTCCCGCGGGATTCCATGTACGGGGCGACCATGTAAAAATTCTGGATGACGCCGAGGTGCATCAACGGGAAGATGACTGCCACGACAAGAGCGCACAGCGTCGCAAGTTCGGCGAGAATGGATGTGCGGCGTTCCATCTTGACATCGAGAACGAGGAAAATCGCCGAAATCAGCGTTCCCGCGTGGGCAAGGCCAATCCAGAACACGAACAGGCTTATGGGCAGCCCCCAGAACACTCCCGTGTCCACGGACCATGCCGCGGGCCCCTGCCACAGCGAATATCCCATGGACGCAAGCCCCGGGACAAGCAGGCAGAGGAAGACGATAAAGAGGATGCGGACCACTACTTACCCCCCATCATGTAGACAATTGAGGGATCAAGGCCAGCGAGGTCTGCCGGAGCGTACAAGTCGCGGCGGCGCGCCACCTTCACGAGTGGAGAATCTGGGTCGAGCCAGTTGCCAAATACGATAGCTTTCTTGGGGCAGGCCTCGGCACAAGCCGTATTCACGCCACGGCCACGCCAGACACCGCCGGCAGTCTTGACTTCCAAGCGGTCGTCTTGCAACCTGTGCAAGCAGAGCGAACATTTTTCCATGACGCCCTTACTGCGAACGGGTACCTTGTCGTTGAACTTCAGCGAAAGTCCCTGCTGCACAGCATCGTTAAAATTGAACTTGCGCGCATGCTCCGGGCAGTTCGCGCCACAGTAACGGCTCCCGGTGCAGCGCTTGTACATCATGGCACTCAAGCCGTCGGGCGTATGGTTCGCCGCCCCCGTCGGGCAAGCCCGTTCACAAGGGGCATTCCCGCAATGGGCACACATGAACGGCACTCCGCCGCGCATCTCTATCCAGTGCATGAACCGTCCCTTCGCGGCCTCGTCTTCGGTCACTAGCGGGATGTTGTTTTCTTGGATGCAAGCCAGAATGCACTTGCCGCATCCGTCGCAGGCATCAAGGTCAATAGCCATCCCAAATCGGTTTTCTAACGACGCACCCAGAGTTTTCAGGCGGCCGGGCATCGGGACGCGCACCAGTTCCATCCTGTGCGAAGGTTTCGACATGGCGCGCCGGACCTCGGCCTCGAACATCTTGAGCGAGGGCAGGTCCTTCTTCGCGGCATCGCCCATAAAGGGCAGCTTGCGGCAACCGCCGAGCATCGAGCCCACGGCCAGCAAGGAACACCACTTGATAAATTCACGCCGATCCATTCCCATAATCCCTACCGATGACACGCCGCGCAATACACCGCAGCCTTGAAATTCTTGTCCTTGAAAGTCTTTCCGCGGTGGCAGTCCAAGCAGGTCCGCATGTCAAAGCGCTCTCCCCCGTAAACGTCCGCCCCATAGCCGGTGCCGTGGCAATCTGCACAGGCCACACCGGCGCTATGGTGGACACCGTGGTGGAACACCACGTGTTCGGGCAATGAGGACTTCCGTGACCAAGGATATTCAGGGGCCTTCGCCAAGGCCGAATCAAGCGCCTCGATACCGGCGCCCTCGGTAAGCGGCAACCGGTGGCAGTCCATACATTCCGCCTTGGAGGGCAGATAAGCCTTGGCAGTGGCATAAGCGCCCGTATGGCAGGCGCTGCACGAGAGCCCGATGGAATCCCCGTGCATCGCGTGCATAAAAGGTACGGCGGAACCGTCACCGCGACGCGTCGGTTCCGCGACGCGGTTCATCAGCAAATCCGCAAGGAAAAAGGCGCACAGCAGCGCAACGAGGGCAACAAGGGACCACTTCATGGCGCCATCCCTATTTTGGCCTCCCCGGATCGTCCGGGTTCTTGAGGATATACAAAAGCCAGGCGGTCATCATCTTCGCCTGCTCCTCCGTCAGCGGGGTAATTTCCATCGCGGGCCATTCGTCCGGATGCTGCGGAGTCGGGTGTTTAAGGTATTCGACCATCGCGGCGGGGTCGCTAGCATAGTGCTGCACGTTATCGCGCATAGGCGGGGCCGCGAACTTGCGCGCCCACCGGTGACACCCCTTGCACTCGTTATTGAAGAACTCGGATGCGCTGGACTTGAGTTCCGGCGTCACGTCGGGCAGCACGAACACGTCTACGGCAAAAATCCCGCAGGCGAGCAGGAGTACCAGCCAGTATGTTCTCGATACCTTTGTCAAAGAAATTCCCTTGAAAACTCAGATACTATGTAAATATATTTATATTTTCTACAAAGAAACACACAAGAGAGAGAGCTGTATGGAATGGACCGATTTTACAAGCTTGACTAGGGAGCAGATGCTCCCCATCTGGGACTTTTACTGCAAGGACCCGTTCGACGTACTGGGTATTCACCCGCTCGAGACGGATCGTGGCATCAAGACCGCCATACGCACGTACCAGCCGCAAGCGAGATTCGTCCGCGGTGAATCCATCGACGGAGAAGTTGAGTTCGATTTCGTCAAGCTCGGTGACACAGGCTTCTTCGAGGCCATTCTTGACACCGAATTCAAGCCGTTCTTCTACAACCTTGTCATCAAGCAGGACGACGGCAATGAATACAAACTCACCGACCCGTACGCATTCCAGCCGGTTCTCTCCGAATTCGACAGACACCTCATCGCCACGGGCACGCACTACGAACTCTACCGCAAGCTCGGTGCAAACCTCGTGGAACACCAGGGTTTCAAAGGCGTGCAGTTCGCCGTATGGGCCCCCAACGCCAAAGCCGTTTCTGTTGTTGGCAGTTTCAACAGCTGGGACGGACGCCGCCACCAGATGCGCATGCTCGGCAGTTCCGGCATCTGGGAAATCTTCATCCCGAACCTCGGTGAAGGCGAACTCTACCGTTTCGAAGTCCACGGCGCCGATGGCAACCTCCACGTGAAAGTGGACCCGCTCGCGAAACTCAGCGAAGTGCGCCCGGCCACGGCCTCCATCACCACGCACCTCGACGGCTACGAATGGGGCGACGACCTTTACATGAAGACGCACTGGGCAACCAAGGTTTTCGGCTCGCCCATGAACATCTACGAAGTCCACGCCGGTTCCTGGCGCCGCGACCCGGCCAACCCCGACCGTTTCCTCGACTGGGACGAACTCTCCGAAAGACTCATCCCCTACCTCAAGGAAATGGGCTACACCCACGTGGAATTCCTGCCGCTCGCCGAACACCCGCTCGACGAGTCCTGGGGCTACCAGGTGACGGGCTACTACTCCCCCACGAGCCGCTACGGCACCCCCGACCAATTCAGGCATTTCGTGGACCTGTGCCACCAGGCCGAAATCGGCGTGATCCTCGACTGGGTTCCCGCGCACTTCCCCAAGGACGCCCATGCGCTCGGCCGCTTCGACGGCACCGCCTGCTATGAGCATGCCGACCCGCGCCAGGGCGAGCACCCGCACTGGGGCACCTACATCTTCAACCTGGGCCGCAACGAAGTCAAGAACTTCCTCATCGCGAACGCGATGTACTGGCTCAAGGAATTCCACTGCGACGGCCTCCGCGTAGACGCGGTCGCCTCCATGCTCTACCTCGACTACGGCAAGGGCCCCGGCCAGTGGGTCCCGAACAAGGACGGCGGCAACATCAACTACGACACCATCGAGTTCCTGAAGCACCTGAACAGCATCATGGGCCGCCTCACGCCACACGCCATCCTCATTGCCGAGGAATCCACAAGTTTTCCGAGCATCACGCGCCCGCCGGAGCAGGGCGGTCTCGGCTTCCACTACAAGTGGAACATGGGCTGGATGAACGACTTCCTGAGCTACATCGAGCACGAGCCCGTCCACCGCAAGTACCACCACAACCAGCTCACCTTCAGCATGGTTTACGCCTACAGCGAAAACTTCATCCAGGTGTTCAGCCACGACGAGGTGGTACACGGCAAGGGTTCCATGTTCGGCAAGATGCCCGGCGACAACTGGCAGAAGTTCGCGAACCTCCGCCTCACCTACGCGTTCCAGTACGCGCACCCGGGCAAGAAGCTCAACTTCATGGGCAACGAATTCGGGCAGTTCCGCGAATGGAACGAGAAACAGTCACTCGACTGGCACCTGGTCAGCTGGGACAGCCACGGAAAACTCCTGCAGATGATGAAGGTGCTGAACCACCTGTACAAGGAAAACGCACCGTTCTGGGAAATCGACCACTACTACACCGGTTTCGAGTGGATCTGGTGCGACGATGCTGACAACTCCATTGTTTCGTTTGTCCGTAAAGACGACCACGGGAACCAAATCCTGTGCGTGTTCAACTTCACGCCGGTGGTCCGCTACAACTACCGCTTGGGCGCGCCCACGCGCGGCAAGTGGAAGGAAATCTTCAACACGGATTCCGAAATGTTCGGTGGTTCTAACGTCGGCAACTTCGGCGAAGTCTGGACACAGGATGTCCCCTGGCAGAACCGCGATTGCAGCCTGAACATCAAGCTTCCGCCGCTTGCAGCCGTGTTCTTCAGGCTGGAAAGGTAATTTTCTTTAAATAGAAAAAGGAAAGGATGGCCCAAGGTCATCCTTTCCTTTTTTCATAAGGACATTAAATCATTTTATCAATCCACAGACAAAATAAGCACTATCGCCATTACTGAGACTAATATTGCTCCTATTGCAACAATAATACTTTTACTTTTGTTCTCTACCTTGTATGAGTTTTCGCCCGTCTTGACTGCAGTGTATTCAGCATCACCTTTGGCGCCAAAATCAACATTAATAATTGCGCCTCGATTTTTTTGTGGATTTGATTGAACTGGAGAAAAATCTACATTAGTAATAGAAGATGTTGTGGAGGTAGCGACATTTTGATTAGCCGAAGAAACACGAGAATTCGAGGCTTTTTGAGCATTCGAAATATGTTGATTAGCAGAAATATCTTGAAGTACCGAAACCGAATCATCAATTGGAATATTTTCATATTGATTACTCATATCATCTGCTGCCATTGAAAAAATCGCAGCAAAAAGAATCAAAAACGCAATTTGTTTATATTCATTCATTTTCATAATCTTTATTCACGCATGATATAAATTACTCAACTAAAGATACCGTCACCACAACACCCGCCAATAGAACCAAGCCAAGCATTATTACCCACAAAGCATTTGAAGTCTTCGCTTGTGCTGCATTTTGCACAGTCTGGTAATCAGGTCGTGGACGAATACCAACAACTCTATTTCCAACGACAAGCAACCCTACAAATTCGGTACGTTCGCTCCATAAGTCTAACCTATCCGAATCATTAGGTTTGAAAAGACGACCATCTTTCTCAGTTTTATATAAATGAGGTTTATAGTTATAAACAAATTCTACAGTATCACCGCGATATTCCGTAAATACTGGCGTACCCAAGTTCCTTGCCGTTTTTTGAATTTCAGGGGTTTTAAGAATTTGTTGCAAATCGTCTTCATCAACCCAGTTTTCTGACAAGCCATAGGTATGTGCGCATCCCGAAACAAGTACGAAAAAGAATAAAGCCAACATGTATCGTAGAACTTTCATATTTCACCCTTTCTAAACAACAACTTGCGCTTTTACAAGTAATATAAAATTATACTCATATCAGAAAAAAATCAAGTATCGGCCTTACTAAATAATCCAATTCTATTGTTTTTTAACAAACGAAAAGCCCCAGCTTCAAAGAAGCCGGGGCAATTCTTTTTTTTTCAAGGAGATCCCCGCCTTCGCGGGGATGACATCCTTGTGGATGTCAATCCTTAGTCGATCGTGATGAGGGTCAGCGTACGCTTGCCAACCTTGATACCCTTGGAGATATCGACAGTCTTCGACTTCTTGGACGGGTCGTTGGCCCAGCCTTCCTTCAGCTTTTCGGAGGTCTTGTCCAGAGTCTGGACCTTGGCCTTACCCTTGAAGCCGTCGATGTCGAGCTTGATGTCGAAGTCGCTGTAGGGGCTCTTGTTCACGAGCAACAGCTGCTTCTTCTTGCCCTTCACAGTGTAGTAGGCAGTGAGGAGGGCATCTTCGTCACCGGTAATCGTCGTCTTCATGAGCTTGCCGCGGAGAGCGTCAGAAGCCATCTGGAAGGCCCAGTAGCTCGGACGCGGGCAGTTCATGCAGTTTTCACCGGAACGGGTCAGGTAACCGTAGTCACCGCCTTCCGGAGTGATGTCGTTGTGGATATCCCAGTACTGGGCGTTATCCACGTTTTCGGTGGCGAGCATACCGAGGTAGTCGGCGACGAACAAGCCGTTCTCGACAGAGAGAGTCTGCGGGCCCGGGTTGAAGTCGACAGAGTTCCATTCGGTGAGCCAGAGCTCAATCTTCTTGTCCTTGTTGAAGTGAGCAGTCCACTTGTCCACGACCTTGTGCAGGCGTTCGTAGATAGCGGTGAGAGTCTGCGGGGCAGAGAGGAGAGCGAAATCGTTTTCTTCGCCGAAGTGCTGCGGATAATGGTGGACGATAAGACCGTCAGCGATGTCACCGGTTTCCTTGAGCACCTTTTCGTTCCAGTCGCCTTCGAGAACGCCGAGCACAGCCACCTTGATGGTCGGGTCGACTTTCTTCATAGCTTCGATGAACTTACGGGCGCGCTTACCATAGATGGTACCGCCGTCCTTACCATACTTTTCGTAGTACGGGTGCCAGTTACCATAGACTTCGTTACCGATTTCCCAGTAGAGGATGCCAGCCTTCTTGTCGATGTTGGTGTGCTTCACCCAAGCAGCAGCTTCCTGTTCGGTGCCGGAACCGAAGTTCACGGTGAACATAGCGTTGGAGCCAGTCTTCTTCAACCATTCGAGGAATTCGTCGGTGTCGACCATCCAGTCGTGGTTGTCGAGGATTTCCTTCCAGTGGTCGTCATCAGCACGGAGACCACCCGGATAACGGACGATACCGTGGTTGATGCGCTTCACGAAGTCGCGAGTCTGAACCTTGAAGCTCTTGTTGTCGAGCATGTCGCCATCCCAGAGGGCGGCGTTGATGCCGAAGAGGCCGCCGGAGATTTCCGGGTTGAGCACGTCGCTAGAGCCCTTGATGGCCACCTTGATGACGGCCGGACGTTCCTTGGCCTTGACTTCGCGCTGGTTGGTGAGCCTGATGTTGTCAATCTTGAAGCCACCGGCAGTACCTTCGCCACTCGGCTTGAAGTCGAGAGCAACGACACCCTTCAGGTCGAAGATGCCGTTTTCGACAGCGTTAGGCGGCTGGTAGTACGGGAACTTGCCGAAGGTGCGGAACGGCACGAGCAGAGTGGTCTTGCCCTTCGGAGCACCGACGTTGGAAACGAAGATTTCGTTGCCGGCATCCTGCACCTGCACGGTGATGGACTGCCAAGCCTTTTCGGAGTACACGTCGAACATGATGCCCCAGTGCTTGGTCCAGTCGCGGTCAGCAGCCGGACGGCCGCGCTTGTTCATGTCGAGCACGACGTCGACCCAGTCGGCGAGGAGGTAGTGTTCGATGTTCAAGCAGTTGCTCTTGAATTCGGGGCAGTTTTCAATATTGAACTTGAGCTGGGACTTCGGACCGAATGCCGGTTCCCAAACTTCGCTACCGTACTTGCCTTCGAAGTCAGAAATCACGAGATCCTTAGCAGTGGACTTGAAGTTGTCCCACTTGAGGTCCGGGTCAACCCAGTCGATATTTTCGGTGAAGGTGATCTGGTCGACGAAGACGGTCACAGGAGCCGGCTTGCCCGGTTCGCCCTGGTTTTCGCCCTTGCCCACAGAGAAGCGGATTTCCTGAATCTTGTTCCACTTCATGTCCTTGGCGACTTCGGCCTGCTTGTTAGCATCCCAAGCCTTGCCCTTGTCCATGAAACGCTTCAGAGGAATCTTGACGAGCTGCCAATCCTTGCTGACCTTGATCCAGTCGTTGAGGCCGACCTTGGTCTGGCTCTTCACGTCGTTGCCCTGGTTGTCGAGGATACCCACGTACAGCTTTTCGCCGCCGAGCTTACCCTTGATCCAGAAGTAGAGACCGCCCTTGTTGCGGACCTTGGAAAGGTCGATGAACTTGCCTTCGCCCAGCGAGTAGGTCACGCCGGACCAGTCGTTGTTGTCGATGTACATAGCAAGCACGTTCGGGTTGCCCTGAGTCTTGGACTTGGCTTCGCGCTGGGCAGTGAGACCACCGTAGCTATAGCTGAAGCCCTTGAGCTGGTTGTCGTAGAACGTAGCGAGTTTCTTGGCCTTGCCGTCGAGCTTTTCGGGGTTCTTCGGGCCATCGATAACGTCGTTGTTTTCATCCCAATAAACAACCTTCTTCTTCGGCGGGGCCTTCTTGTTGCCCTTCACGATTTCAATGTTGTCTACCCAGATTTCAAATTCGGAGGCACCGCTCTTGTCGATGGAGAAGCGGATTTCTGCAATCTTGTCCCAGTCGATGCGGGCCGGGAATTCAGACTTGCGGGTGTTGTCCCAGTAAAGGCCACGGTCCGGGAAGTCCACGAGAGGGATGGAAACCTTCTTCCAGTCCTTCGTCACAGCACCACCCTGGATGTACTTGTTCATCGGGAGCACGACCTGCGTCTTCTTGCCGTCGCTGACTTCTTCGTCGAGGAGGCCAATCTTGACGTTCTCGCCGCCGTTCTTGCCCTTGATCATGAACTCGACCTTGGAATCGAGCATGAACTTGTTCAAGTCGAAGAACTCGTTGTACAAGCAGATGGAGGCACCGGAATATTCCTTCGGGTCCAGCTTGATGTTCAGGGCAGCCTTGGACTTGTAACCGCCGTCCTTGGTAATCGTGACGCCCTTGCTCGAGCCACCGTAAGAATAGTCGAACCCGCCCTGACGATACTGTTCGTCGAAGAACTTGTAGACGACCGTCTTCGGCTGCTTCGGCTGCGCCATTACGGCCACGGCCATGCCCATTGCGGCAATAGCGGCGACCTTCATAGTTTGCTTCATCATGATTAGCATCCTTTGGTTTGTGTTTTAAAATCTTTCAAGAATATAAGTTTCTCAAATCAAAAAAACGCAACCGACGGAATATCCGCCGGTTACAGTTGTAAACGTTACTTGGCTTCCTTCAGGAGCTTTTCGACCAGATCCGGAGAGAAGCGGTCCTGGCGCTTGCCGTTGATGTAGAAGTTCGGGGTACCCTGAACGCCGACCTTGACACCCAGTTGGAAGTCCTTGTCGATGCGGGCCATCATGGCAGAGTCGAGCACCATGTCCTTCTTGAACTTTTCGACATCGAGGCCAACTTCCTTAGCCACGGCGATGTACATGGAATCGCTGAGTTCGCGGCTGTGCGGAGCAAGCGCATAGCGGAATTCCCAGAACTTGCCCTGCTTGTGGGCTGCGATGGAAGCTGCAGCAGCGGCCTGGGCGTTAGCATGGAAGCTGAGCGGGAAGTGCTTGTAGACGAACTTGATCTTGTCCGGGTACTTCTGGTTGAGTTCCTTCATCGTGGGAGCGATACGAGAGCAGTACGGGCACTGGAATTCGGTGAACTCGACGATGGTGAGCTTCGGATCCTTGGTGTTGCCGAAAACCGGGCTGTCTTCGTCCGGGATGTCCCAAACCTTGTTGTCGGCTTCCATCTCGGCGCGGGCCTGTTCGAGAGAAATGCCGCGCTTGTCGAGAGCGTACTTGATGATTTCGAATTCTTCCTTGACGATCTTAAAATCCTTTTCAAGGCTGTCCAGGCGAGCCTGCTGGTTGAACGACCCGCCGGCAGAGGCCTGGTTGCATCCGACCAAACCGACAACGAGAAATGCCATAGCGACAATAGAGATGTGTTTCATATTTTTCCTTTATTAATGAACATAGGTCAGACCGGACATGCCGGCCCAAAGTCTGCAACGAAATATATTAAATGTTCGGTGTCAAAAAAAAGAACTAATTGCATAAAGTAAAAAGTGGCGTCCGTCCATGTTACGGAATTTTTACACTACATTCAACCGATCTAACAATAACGACGATACACACTCATTCATCCTGCTTCGCACCTCTTTTTTGCATGCGCCCAGCTAGCGCCGCAGTAGGTTAAAAAGCTAAATTGCTTTTGCATCATGCTAAAGGATTTGCTGACATCGACAGCCGTGCAGGAGTTCATCCAAGGCGCCCTCGCGAAAAAAATGGACGAGCTGCAGGTATCAAGCGCACTCGCCAAAAAATACAGTTTCGACGAGCGCGCCGCCATCATGGACTACATGGCGCTCGTGCCCAAATTCCGCGAAAAGTTCGGGGCAAGCAAAGCGTTCCTCCTGTGCGACAAGCTCGCCCTGGAGCAGAGCACGGCCCAAGACATCGGCCGCTACAAGGCGACTCTCTGGCCAAACGGCGAAGAGGCCAGAGGAAAAAGCGTACACGACCTATGCTGTGGCATGGGCGGGGACAGCTTTTTCCTGCCGCGCGAACTCAAAGTCACCGGAGTAGACCTGGACGAAGACCGCATCGCCATGTACAGCCATAACGCATGCGTGATACGCGGCGACGGCGAAGCCGTCCTGGCCGACGTCAAGGAAGCCTTTGCCAAATCCCCCGCAGACTACTTCACCATCGACCCGGCCCGGCGCACGGACGAGGGCGACAACCAGCGCGACCTGAACAACCTCTCGCCCACCTTTGCCGAAGTCCTCGACATCGCGAAACACTACAAGGGCGGCATGGCGAAACTCCCGCCCGGCTACCCCGTTGGCGAAATTCCCCACGACACCGAGATTCTCTATATCGGCAAGCATTCCGACTGCCGCGAATGCCTCGTCCTCTTCGGTGAACTCGCCCGTGCCCCGGGCACCGTCCGCGCCGTCATCGTCGACAAAGAGGGCAACGCCATCGCCCAATGGGAAGCCCCCCGCGACGCTGCACGCGAGACCCGCGACGAAGCCGAACAGCGCCATTTTGACGAGAACCTGCAAATGGAAGGCCGCGACAGAGTCTACCGCACCGCAAGCAGCCAATCGGACCTTCCTCTCGGTGAACTTTCCAAGTACATTTCGGAACCCGCCGCGGTCCTCGTGCGCAGCCGCCTTTTCGGCCTTGCGGCGCTGGCCCACGACCCCGTAGCCCACCTCATCTCCGAAGGCATCGCCTACGTATCTAGCGACACGCCCCTCCCCTCGCCCGGATTTTCCTGCTACGAGGTCGTCGACCGCACCGACATTTCCACCAGCGCTGTCCGCAACATGCTCAGGGCGCATAATGTAGGCCGCCTCACGATAAAGCTCCGCGGAGTCAAACTCGACCCCGACGCCGAAATCGCGCGACTCAAGCCCAAGGGCAAAGAATCCGCCATACTCTTCTACACCCGCGCCTACGGTGAAAAAATCGCAATACTGGCAAGGCCCGAGCCTCCAACCCCTAACCACTAACCACTGTTTACCAACCACTATTCCCCATGCCCGTCAAACTTGAACAATCCTGGCTTAACCTGCTCGCCGACCAATTCGAGCAGCCCTACTTCAAAAAAATCAAGGAAGTCCTCCTGCAAGAAAAGGCGGAGCACCACATCGTCTACCCGCCCGGCTCCAAGATTTTCGCAGCGCTTGATTTTTGCCCCGTAGACAAGGTGAAAGTGGTCATCCTCGGCCAGGACCCTTACCACAACCCAGGCCAGGCACACGGTCTCTGTTTCTCCGTACCCAACGGAATCGATCCCCCGCCCTCGCTCATCAACATTTTCCAAGAAATTCATGACGATCTCGGCATCAACCCGCCGCCGCACGGCAACCTTGAAAGCTGGGCCCAACAGGGAATCTTGCTTTTGAACGCATCGCTCACTGTGCGCGCCCACATGGCCGCAAGCCACGCCGGCATCGGTTGGCAGCAGTTCACCGACACCATTATCCAGCGGCTCTCGCAAGTCCGCGAAAACCTCGTGTTCATGCTCTGGGGCAGTTTCGCCATCAAGAAGCAGTCCCTGATTGCCCCCGGCCGCGGGCACCTCATCCTCACCGCCCCCCACCCGAGCCCGCTTTCGGCATATCGTGGGTTCTTCGGCTGCAAGCACTTCAGCAAGGCGAACGCCTTCCTCGCAAGCAAAGGAATCCAACCTATCGACTGGCAAATAAAGTAACGCCATACGACAAGGCAGACAAAACAATTCAGATAAAGAAAGACCCGTCTCCATTCGGAAACGGGTCTTTTTACTCGGTAATCTTAAATCAGCGTTTTTCTACGGAGATGACCTTGACGGCGGCTCCCTGCCTGAGCAGGTACCTTCCAGAACGCTGGAACTTGTCTGCGACAATTTCCTTGAGCGGGGCACCGGACTTCAGTTCAACCGAGCCAAGGAACTTGCCCTGCATATCGAACACTTGGGCCTTGCCTGCCATCACGAAGGACTTTACCATTGCCGGGAGGGCATCCGGAGCAGAACTGCTACTCTCAGCGGAAGCAATAGCGCTAGAAGAAGAAAGAGCCGCATCGCTGGAAGCGGGCGCACCGGAGCTGCTGCTGCCCGAAGCATCGGAACTGGATTCCGGCTTTGCAACACCTTCAGGCTTAATGGTCAGCTTGTAAAGCTTGCAGCCTTCAAATGCGTCGATAGTGGTTTCCGTGTCGTAGGTGACTCCGTTGTATTCAGTCGCATTAATCGTTTTGGGCTCAGCCGTGGGTTTCTCCTTCCAAATCTTGAAGTTGCCGGTCAGGTGGAGCATGGCGAGGAAATGGACCAGACCATCGTAGTAACGCTGGCTACCGACAATCGGCTTTGAATCCCAAGCCTTCTGCAAAACTTTCTTGACCAAATCCTTGTAATCATCTTCTTGAAGCAATGCGTAAGTCGCCACGGCGTTCGCGCCTGCCTGTCCGATGGTGAAGTCGCCGTAGCCGCTAGTGCCGTCCCAGTTGAAGTGCCCGTGCTGGTAGCCGTCCCTCTCGAAGAAGTCGGTAATCACCTTCGCAATCTTCGTTTGGCGTTCCATATCCACGCCGAACAGGTAGCTGTCCATGCCGTAGTTCATAGGGCAACGGATGGCGTCAAAAGCGTACTTGGTAGAATTGTCGCTGAATGCGTGGTGCGGCGTCCCGTCAAAGTTGCTGTAATCGCTGCACAGGCCCGATTGCGGGTTTGCCGAGTTGTAAATGTGGTCGCGAGTAGCTTTTGTAGCCTTCAACCATTTGTCGGTGTTGGTCGTCGACCAGCGCGAGAACAGGTCTACGAATGCGGGCAAGCTGTAAGAAGCATCGCCCCAGGTGTTGTTGCCGTCGCTCGGCTGGAACGTGGCAATGTAAGACTGTTCGCTATACAGGGACTGGCCGTTGCCCTTCCAACAAGCTTTCAAGATGGACTGCGCATCCTTCATATAACCTTCGTCGTTCCAGCGGTGGGCCGCAAACAGGAGCGACATCATAAAGTAGATTTCGCCATCGGGAGCATTACCCCAGTCTCGTACAGAGCCATCGCGGTTTGCCTGCCAAGCGAAATAGCCGGAGCCACCCGTGGCGGGGTCCTTCCACATGTGCTTTTTGGCCCAGTTCCAAAGTTTGCCGAATTGTTCCTTGTGGTCGGTCTGCACCGAAATCATCATGCCGTAGCTCATGCCTTCGGAACGGATGTCGTTATTGTTGATGTCGACGATGTAGCCACCGTCGTTATCTTCGTAATACACGGTCTTGTCGTTCTGGCCGCCAAAGTAGTGGTTCCAGAGTTCGTCAATCTTGTCCTGGATGTCCTGGTCGGTCTTGCCCAGTAAGGTTTTGAACGGGCTAGTGTAATCGCCGGTGTAATAGGCACCAGTCGACTGCGAGCCATCCTTTTCACAATCTGGACCATAATAGGATCCCGATTCGTCGAAGAAGGGGCCTGTATAGATTTTTGAATCAGCTGCACTAACAGCGACAGCGCATAACAATGCAAATGAAATTGCAGATAATGCAATACTCTTCATTTTTTACTCCTCATTCTATGGAATAAGATAGACTCAAAAGCAGGCTTTATCGAGGAGAAAAAACAAAAAATGTTGTAATGCCTACAACAAGAAACGGCACAAGAAACACGTTAAATAGAGGCTTTCATGCCGTTTTTTTTGGGAAAAAGAACCGTTTTAGTAAAATAACGGCATCTAGCGGAACTTGTATTTCAGCGAGCCCTTCTCGGCGGAAATCTTCAGGAACATGCTTCCGCCATCAAAGTCCAGCATCCGGTAATCTACGAGCGTATCGCCGCTCGCGTCCGCGCTTTTGGTGTATTTCAGGCGGATTTTGAATTCACCCACCCAGTCGGCCGACACGACACGGCTACGCTCACCCGGCAGAATCGTTTCGTCAATCCACGAAGAATAAATACTGCCATCAAGCGAAACAACATCCAACGAGAGGATGGAGTATTTCGCAGTCGCATTTTCCACCTGGAGGCGAGTCTCGGATTCGATAAACCAATGACTCAGGCAACCGGTAAGCATCAAAGGTATCGCGAAAAGCCCAAGCAGGAAGGCCATCGTACGCATGCGACGCATCAAGATAGACCGAATCATTACTTACCTCCCTCGTTCCCGCCCGATTTTTCGTAACGGATTCCCGTCGCTTCGAGAGTCTTGGGTTTGTTGCTGTTCGAAGTCGACAATTCCGACGGATTCAGATGAATCAGGCCATCGCCCTCAGGCGGCTTGTCCTTGTTCTTCCTTTCAATATTAATTGTTTCGAGAGGTGCCGAACGCGTACCACCACGGGCAAACAGGAACCCGTCAAAGGCGGTCATGTTGAACTGGAACTCAACAATAAACGTGCCCTTTGCGTGGAAAAAGTTTTCGTACTCGTAGGAAGAATTATAGGCAAAACGGACAAACGGGAACTCTATCGCACCGCCCCAAAGGAGATCGTCCGTACCGTCAATATCCTTGTTCCGGCGAATGCAAGTCGCCTCGAAGGCCACCATGCGCGAAGGATCCGGGTAATATTTGAGTGCCGCCGAATGGAACCCGTCGTCGGGGAAATCGTAAGACAGTTCTGCATAAAGAACTTGTCCGTACAAATTCTGTTCCCAGTTCATGCGGTAATTGTCGGCGCTAAACCTATCCACAGAGCGGTTGTACACAGTGAAATCGACATTGGGCAAATAGGTAAGAATGCCGTGGGATTGCCCGCCATAGACAACACGTGATTCCAAATCCATCGACAGCCGCAAAAAGCGCACGTTAGAACGGTAGAAGTTCCCTTGCAGGCTAAAATGATTCCAACGCAAATGCGCCCAGGAGTAATACAGGGAATCGTCTTCTTCGGGGTACACAATGCCGACACGCTCCACATTATAATGTTGCATACCACCGGCAAATGTCAAGTCGTACTTTATCTGAGAAAAAGTAAGACCCCAAGTTGTCATGGAAGACACATGCGAGAAATCGTTATACTGCGGGAAGAAAAAGAAGTCCTCGCCATCCCAGCCAGAACGTTCGAACCACAGCAATGCGCCAAGTTGGCTGTTCCTAGCGACCGCGCCACTACCGAAACCGGCGAAATGATGCCTGAAGGCAAAACCGTCGTGTTCACCATATGGGCTCTCCAGCGGAGTCTGGCTCGGAAGGGGCAGATAGTTAAAACCCACATCCAGGAATCCGCCGCGTCCACCGCGCATCACATCGCGAATTTCGCGGAGTTGCTGGTCACGCGTCTGCGAAGCACCTGTCGAAAGCGCCCCGGCAGGGATAGCATCGGCAAGGGCGAGGCCCGTCGCAAGCGAGAGCAAGCAGAGAGCACGTCCAAAAATTTTTCGCATCAACATGACCATAATTTATAAAAAAATTTTTAAAACATCCTAGAACTGGAAATAAAGGAACGGGTTGTAGCTCTGGGTAAACAGCGCAAGTGTCGCCAACACAAAAAGCCCGAGGGCGACCACCGCCTTCCAGAATTTCACCTCGTTACACCAGTCAAAGCTACGGAATTTCCAGAACGAAAGCAGTGCCGCCACGGCCATGAACACCACGCACGTCGGCGTGAAGATTTCGGCCGTAAGGATAGCATCGGCGCTGCTCACCGGCATAAGCCCGAGCATCGCCTTCCACATGCGCCACGCCTCACCAATGCTATCGGCACGGAACAACACCCAGCCAAACAGCACGAGCACCTGCGTAATGAGAATCTGCACCACGCGGGGCGCCTTGTAGTAGAGCGCGTTCTTGTTGTTCGCACGTTCGAGAATCATGAAGAAGGCATGGTAAAGGCCCCAGCAAACAAACGTCCAGTTCGCGCCGTGCCACACACCGCTCAAGAACATAACCATGAACAAATTAAAGTACAGGCGTTTCTTGCCGACGCGGTTTCCACCGAGGGCGATGTAGAGGTAATCGCGGAACCAGCTCGTGAGCGAAATATGCCAGCGTTTCCAAAATTCAGTAATGCTCCCCGAGCGGTACGGACCGTTGAAGTTGCGCGGGAAATGGAACCCGAGCATCAGGCCAAGGCCAATCGCCATGTTGCTGTACGCCGAGAAGTCAAAGTAAATCTGGAACATGTAGGCAAGGCTACCCCACCAGCAGTTCAACACGCCGGGAGCGTCCGCCGCAAACACGCGGTCGGCGATGATGCCCACCTGGTTCGCAAGGAAAATCTTCTCCGCAAAACCGAAACTGAAGAACATGATGCCGCGAACGAAGTTCTCGAGCGTATGCGTGCGGGTTGCGAGTTCCTCGGCCACCGTATTGTAACGCACGATCGGGCCCGCGACAAGTTGCGGGAATAGCGCCACATAGCAGGCGAACGTTACGAAGTCCTTGACCGGAGGAGCCGTACCGCGCCACACGTCAATCGCATAGCTCATGGACTGGAACGTATAGAATGAAATACCCACCGGCAAAAGCACAGTCATCACGGAGAACGGCTCGCAGCCGAGCTTGGCCACCACGTCGTTGATGACGCCCATGCCGAACATGTAGTACTTGAAGAATCCTAGCGCACCGAGGTTCACGACAATCGCCGCGAGGAGAGCCAGGTTACGTTGCCGCTTGCTCGCGCCAGGCGCAGAGATGAACCGCCCGCTCACGTACACCACGAGTGTCGAGCCGAACATCAGGAATACGAGCCACGGTTCGAGCCAGCCGTAAAAGATGTAACTGAAAACAGTGATGAAGAAGTTCAGGCCGGAATGCTTGACCCCGGCACGGAACAACACAAAGTAGCCAACCAGGAACGTCGGCAGAAAGTAGAACAGGAAAATCTGGGAAGAAAAAACCATAGAGGATTGAGCTATGAGCGCGGGGCTAAAGCCCCTTTGAGGTATGAGACCATGATGAAGAAGTCAAAACCAACCACAGATTCCCTCAAAGGGAGCCTTTGGCGACCGACCTCGCCACTCAAAGCGAGTGAAACGAGCGACCTGATCACTCATTCACCTCCACGGCCAGATAGCGCGGGGATTCGTCGTCAAAGTATTCGTCTTCGACGGCTCCGTCCCAGTTGCCCTCGAGCGGCACAATCTTGAGCGTATGCTTGGCCTTCGCCTTGAACTCGCCCACGTTGCCCTTGCTCTTGTCGGCCATTTTGTCCTTGACCTTGCCACGGGCGATGAGCGGGTTGTACACGCCCACCAGGATTTCCTTGGCATCGAGCTTGCCAGAGACGACCTTCTGTACCTTGTACTTGAACACGTACACGTAGCTGTACAGGTCGTTACTCGGCATCTTGCCCGGGATTTCGGTCAGGCGGGCTTCGACAGTGATGGGATCAGCCGCGAGCGTGAAAGCCGCAGCAGCGAGAATAGCGAAAAAAAGTTTCTTGAGCATATGCGAAATATAAAAAATTTACTCTTTTAAAAAATATGGTATTGTACCGAAATACCTAAACCACCAAAAGTATAAGCCTCAGCAGAATTAAAAGTTTCTTTTTCACGCAAACCAATATACCTCATGTCATAAAAAAGGCCCACTTGCCATTTTTCATCCAATTTATAACCAATTCCAGCACCCATAGCAAGACTCACGAAAGGAGGTCCATGAATAGATTCATTGTCTATATCTTCAATGCCTTCGCCTAAATCATCACTCGCAAAGACATACATAACCGAGAAATAGCTTCGGAAATAAATTCTCCATATTCTCAGAGTCCATAAAAGAGGCTTAGCGCCCAAAGACCAGAACGCTACACTTTGTTCACCATCGTGATGGGAATATCCAAAGCGCCTCAATTCAAGCGACATCGAGAAATCCGAAATGTTTTGCGGTTCATCAAATGCGCCAGTTTCTAAAGAAAGTCCAACAATTCCTGCCGGTTTGTAAATCTGATTTTTGACTTGCATACGACTATCGCCAATCCCGCCGGCAACAAAAAAGGCATTCGAATGAATGACAAGGAACAGGACTATCGCCAAAAATCTACGCATACGCTGTCCCCCACTTTCTCCGTATCATCGGAAAACATCAACCTTCTATCTTTATTGGTTTTATACTCTGAATAAATAGATTTGTCGTTATCTTTTTCGAATACGTAACGAGCACTTCCTATTTGCAAATTATAAAGAAAAGAACCATTATGCTCCGCTGGGTGAAGCAAGTGTACTGGTTCCACCCTCTCTCCGAATTCCGGTAGAAATGCTAAGTCCGCTTTCGAATAACTTTCATCTGTAAAAATTTTCGTTTCATAGAAAAACGCCACACTATCTTCTATACATATTTTTTCACATTTTATATAATATAATCTGGTCAAATCACGATCTTCAGAATAATGCCTGCTAAAGACATAATAGTAACAGCCTCGAATATCTTCTTCTGAAAAATCTTCCGGCGATATAGACAAGCCATCCTCGTCAAAATAGGCCGAGCACCCATTCAAGGAGAGCGCCGCCATCAAGACGAAAAGCATTCCAAATAAATTTATTAGCTTGTCCATATTTGAAAATTTAACAAAAAAAAGAAACCCACCGATAGGTGGGTTTCGAATTATACTGTAAAAATAATCAATCCGAAGAGGTCTCGACATCACCTAAAAGGCAGCGGACAGCCATGCCCCAGTCCTTAGCATAAATTTCATAATAGGCATAAAGGCTTGATTTATCATTCAGCAAGCAACGATACCGGTATGTATCCGAAGTCCAGTATACACCATGATATCCACCACAAACATGGACATCTCCAAAATAGAGACTAGCAAGGCCCGAAAAACCAAATTGGTCGTTTCCTGTTTCGCCAGTCCATGTACTAAGGGATTTCAAGTAATTTCCATTGCCATCATTGCCAACCTTTAAACTATGAACAATAGAATCCAAAGCATTCCACTCTTCGTTACTGGGCAAATGCCAACCTGGAGGGCAAGCCGTCAAAGCTTCTGTTTGATAATAAAGGCGCCCGTAGATTACGCAATTTGAATCTTGATTATCATAGCAAGCACTTTCCTCGGTTTCGAAATTCAAATTTTGAGCCATCCAAATCTGCGAACCAATCTCTATCGTGCGATAGACCTGGCTATCACGAACATCGAGGAACTGGCCATACATGCCGGAATCAAGCAGATCCTGATTCAAATACTCCGTTGTCACACACTTGTATTCAGAGCAGTCATAATCCACAGACAGGTCCATGTGGGAGCTACTAGACACCGAAGAAGAAGACTTTGCCTTTGAAGAACTGGATTCCTTCAAAGAGCTGGATTTCTTGGAAGACGAAGACTTAACCTTGGAAGATGAAGACTTTGCCTTAGAAGAAGACGATTTTGCCTTGGAAGAACTAGAGACCTTTTTAGAAGATGACGATTCTTCTATAGAAGACATCTCCATCTGGAACCAATCCTCGTCATTACATTGATAGTATAAATTGTTCTTTTGCACAAGAACCAATTCACCTTCACGACTGTCGGTACATTCACCAAGGTCATAAATGCTTTTAACCTTCTTGATTGTCTCGACATCACCGGATTTCGGTTGCTTTACTGATGAATTCGAAGACGTTGCATCCGAATCGCCACAGGCACTCAGGATAAACATGGCAGACAACAGGATTGTCGGTAAAATAAATTTGTGCATAAAAAAACTCCACATTTTTGGGTTCGCGAAATATAACAAATTATCCGGAAAATCCATATATAAAGAACCCCGCTCTTTCGAACGGGGTTCTAAGCTGCTTCACTTGGACTCGAACCAAGGACAACGCGATTAACAGTCGCGGGCTCTACCAACTGAGCTATGAAGCATCGTCTGTTAGACGACCCCAAATATAGATAAAGAAAAAACTTTGTCAAGGGGATTTTTTTGAAAAAATCAAAAAAATTAAAGAAAAAAGCTTTTTTTCTAAAATACGGGAGGAGACCCTTCCCTGGCCGACGCGGGCAAAGCTACTTTGCATGCTTACGCATAAGCGCAATTTCGGCGGCATAGCCGGGGAGTTCGTTCGGGGTTTCCAAGTAGAACGGCAAATTGCGGAGTGCAGGGTGATTCACCACGCGCACAAGCGCCTCCAACCCAATAAATCCCGCACCGATAACCTCGTGCCTATCCTTATGGCTTGCCAGCGGATTCTTGCTGTCGTTCAAATGAATCGCGCGCAGCCGCTTTAACCCGATAATCTTGTCGAACTGCTCCAGCACCCAATCGAGGTGGTTCACAATGTCGTAGCCACCGTCGTGCACATGACAAGTATCGAGGCATACCCCGACCTTATCCGCCAGTTCCACGCGGTCGATAATCGCACGCAGTTCCTCGAAGGTACGGCCAACCTCGCTCCCCTTCCCCGCCATTGTCTCGAGGAGCACGACCGTCTTCAAGTCCGGGTGCAAAATGGCGTTCAGGTGGTCGACAATCAATTCAATTCCGCGCTCGGCACCCTGCTTCACATGGCTCCCTGGGTGGAAATTGTACATCGCTCCCGGAAAATGGTCCATGCGCCACAAATCGTCCTTCATCACATCGCGGGCATAGTCGCGAAGCCCTGGATCAGCAGAGCACGGATTGAGCGTATAGGGAGCGTGCGCAAGCGCCGGGCCGAACCCGTTCGCCTGCATCAAATCCACAAGAGCCAAAGCATCGGCCTTGTCAAAAGGCTTCGCCGCTCCGCCGCGAGGATTACGGGTAAAGAACTGGAATACGTTCGCGCCAATAGAAAGGGCATCCTTGCCCATCGCAAGGAAGCCCTTCATTGAAGATAGATGACAACCGATGTACATTAAGCCAACGGTTAGAGAGACAGACGAGCCACACGGGACTCGTGGCCCACGCGGACCTGCAAGACATACACGCCGCTACGGGCCGGGGTGGCCAAGCGGAAGTCGTTCGTGCCGAAACGGGCATTCCCGTAGACCGTCGAGACCACGTTGCCGTTCACGTCGAGCAGGCGCACAGAAGCCTTCTGGCCGGCCATTCCGGCCGACACGTCAAACTGCACGGCAATTCCACCAGCAACCGCATCAAAGTGCACATTGCCAATTCCCTTGACAGCGGCAATCTTCGTGCCCGCCGGAACGACCTTCAATTCAGCCGTCTTGGAACCCGAAACATTCACGTCCATCGAGGAATTGTCGTTCCATTCGTAAGTCTTGCCGTCCATGACGAGAGCAACGTCGTAGCCCATGGCCCGAACTTCGTCCAGGCCTTCGAGCGCAAGATTCACCTTCCCGTTCTTGGACGCATTCAGCTGGACCTTCCAAGAGTATTCGTTAGCGGAAGCCTTGGCCAAGATGCGCTTGGCGAGCAAGGCATTGTCTTCACCCACGAACGATACGCCCACAGAACTTTCCATACCGGCAGGCGGTTCGGCAATAGCGATATTGTTGGAACCCACACCGAGTACGTTCCAGGAATCGACGAAGCCATCTTCCGTGCTCGCCACGAGGACCATGCTCCAGGAATCCTTCGTTGCACTCTTGAGGAGTGCAGACTTCTTAGCAGCAGACTTAGTCTTGACCGACGGGAACACCGGCTTCGTGCTAATACGGATAGTGCGCTTCTTGTCAACATTGATCCAGAAGGCCTCGCCCGCGAACAAAGTATCGGCCACTTCGTACTGGGCAGTAACAGTATTCCGACGCCATAGCGGAGTGTCGCCGTTTTCGGCAGACTTGAAGCCTGCAATAGAACCTGCATAAAGGTTCCAGGAATACGGGTTAGCAAGCATATTCCAGCCACTGAACTTTTTGTCGACCGTCCATTTCAGGGAATCCGATTCAGCCTTCTTGAGCGGCAAATCCAGGCTGAATTTCACGTTGGATTCGGTGCGGACCCAGTAACCAGCAGCCTCGACAGCCTTGGAGTTCTTGGGCAAGGCTTCGTACTGCCAGTAGTCGCCAATCGCATTCGATTCGTTCCATGAATAAATCGTCGGCTTGGCGTTCTTCAGAGCGTTCTTGGGCCAAGAACCGTAAGCCACCATGTTCCACACGCGGCCACGGATTTCGATATCGGCAGAGAATTCCTGCTTGATAACCTTGCTCTTCTTCGAAGATGCCTTGATATTGAAGGAGTACTTACCCGGATCAAGCGGATAGAACACGAACTCACGAGTCTTGCGGCTAAACGCAAACGCCGTATCCTTCATAAAGCCATTAGCCGCCGAAACAATCACACGCGGCTTCAGAATCGTGTCGCAGAAGCTCGGGGCATCCAGTTTGAAGGAGAACAATGCGGCCGTACCGGACTTGAGAACACCGGCATCGGAAATGATGACGCTGTCGGCACACCCGAAATCATCAACAGAATCGCTCGGTTCGTCGTCCGTCGGTCCAATTGGCACGATAATCGTATTTCCAGAAGAATCCACCGTTACGATAGAGGGTTTACCTGTAGAATCAACAACAATCGTGGAACCCGGACCTGTCGGGATACGAATGGTGCGCTCCGTCTGGTAAATCATCAATTCTTCACCACTTGCGAGAATCGAAGAAAGATCCAATTCTTCTCCGAAGAGATAATCGGCGCGGACAACGACACCACCGGTCTTACTGACCACAAACGAAATCTTAGAGGAATCCGCACTCAGGACATCGACAATAGAGAACTTGTCCACCTTCGGCAAAAGGCGATCATTTCCTTTGAAGACAACGATTCTTTCATGTCCCATGCACGTATAGCGGATTTTAATTCCCGAAGAATTCGAAAGCATCAAGGACGTTGTTTCGATTTCATCCTGCTTCAACATTTCAAGCAGAGCACTTTCCCGCTCGTTCAGGGTTCTTCCCCTAGGCTGGGCAACAACGTAATCATACAACAAATCCGTTGCAAATTGGAGCGTCACTTCAGAAGTCGGATTCTGCGAAACATAGTTAATCAATTCTGCCGAAGAAGTCACGATATCGGATGTTCCGGCAATCTTCCAGAAAGAACCCTTATAGAACGTACCATTACTATTATTATCGAGGACAACAAATACCGCTTCGGGCAGATTTTCGTCTTTAACAATGTCGTACTCGGAATTGTCCCAGAACAAGACACGATTTCCTGTTTCAAGAGTGGTATCCACATCAAATACTACCTTGGGAACACCAACGACCTGCTTTTCAAATTCCATGCCATCGACAAGCGCACTTGCCGTTTTTTCCAGGCCATTCCACACGAGGTCGCCATTCTTCTGTTTCCAAAGTACGAACTTTTTCGATTTGGCATCGTAGCTGGCAACATCCAGTTCGTCGCTGTCAAAGCGTTTGCCATCGACCTTGAGTTCCCACTTGCCTTCGGCATCGGTATAGATTTCGACATCTTCCGGAGATGCCCCGCTTTCATCGAAGCCACGCAAAATCACTCTCTTGATGGGTTCGACTTTGTTACCCAAGCTGAAAACCAGTTGCGGAAGGCCATCGTTTCCGTTCGCATCGAAACCCCAACGAGGAGTTTTTTCACCTTCATTCAGAAGGTATGCAAATGCAGGCGAAGAGAAACCCACCGTATACCCTTCTATAGACTCATCCAGCGAACTGAACATATACGTATTCGCCGCAGACAGATCCGTCTGCCCTATGACAAGACTACTAGCAGATGCTTTCGCATCATAAACGTAGCTGTTTTTCACGGAGAAATCATTTGCATCCACAGAAAGGGTCATAAGCCCAGAAACTTTATTTGGCGAAGGCACTTTCATGTCAATCGTAAGGCCGCCTTTGTAATAGGAATCGAAAATTTCGACATTGTCTGCAACGTCATAATGCCCAACAAGCCCAGAAATATAAGAGGTATCGGAATTTTTCATGTCCGATACAACAATATCGCCTGATACAAAAGACTCGCTTATCGTCAGCGACGGACGGCCACCTTCGGTTTCGAACGGAGAATTGCCAATAAGGCCACCCATATAGATCGGTTCAAATCTATCGGAGCTTGCCCCCCCATCAAACTTTACAGACATCAAAGAGCCATCTTTACCTACAACACTAGCCTTTTCGATAGAGACATTTTTAGTATTCTTGAGCCTACCAACAAGGCCGCCAACGTACTGCTCCTTGTTATCGTCGGCATAGTAACGCTGAGCCGTAAGGCTACCTTCGTAGCTAACAGTCCTCATTTTAAGGTCAGACTTCGAGTTTCCGATACAACCGATAGCTCCGCCCATAGACAAATCAATCGAGCGCGTCAGGGCCGGATCGAAGGATTCAATATCATTGACAGCGATATCGCTCTTAATCGAGACCTCGTTTAATACCACAGGAGAACTATTCACAATACCGAATACGCCACCTATAGAAGCACCTTCCACAGGAGAAAGCGAAGCCTCGATTCCTTTTTCAACTTTAAGTTTGTTCACGTAAACACTGTCTTTCGAATTCTTTACAGCACCTACAAGGGCGCCAATGTTTGCATAAGGGCCCCAGTAGCTTATGGCCGAACCGCTCACGACGTTGTCACTGAACGTAATCGGTCCATTTCCCCATACACCCATAAATCCGCCAATGCTCGGAAGCGATTCATCCTTCGATCTATAGACAATCGAGCCAGAATAAGAGGAACCTTCGATAGAGCCACTCACAACTTTCACCCCCGGAGCCATGGAGCCAAAGAAGCCCCCAGCAGCGGATAAATAAGCGAAATCAAGAGCTTCTGTATTCGAAGCCGTATTTACATGAGGCGCATCAAGATTCACCGAAATATTCACCGTGGAGACGCAACCATTCATGTGCAGTTTTAAGACTGGCGTGGAACTCTTCGGCATCCAATAGCCAAGGACACTCCCCACTCTTAACGTCATCGGTTTTTCGTCCATAACTGTATCAAAATTATTGACAACATCAATATTTCCGGAGATTGTAGACCATTCTAATTCAATCGTCCCCGCTTCAACCTCAGCGGCAAAGCCTCCGATATGGACAAAATGTTTCGAAAAGTCAACCGCTTCAAATTTCAACGGAGCCAATTCCAACGACGAATTTATCATATAGAGACTAGACACCGATGACACTGCAGCGACAACTCCCCCCAAATAGATAGTCGTGGAAGTCCAACTAGGCGAGTCCGTAGAGAAACCTACCGAAATATTCTTTAAACGAGACGACATTATTAAACCGCTGCCGGAAGCATATCCAAAAAATCCGCCCGTTCTTATGGACAGCAAGGAATCAATGGTCAGGCCATCAACGGAAGCATTCTGGAAGATGAACGAACCGCAGCTAGATCCATTGCAACTCGATGTATCGGCAAGAAAGCCGACTGTCGAAAAAACAGGCTGTTTTCCATCGCTACCCGGGACACCCTTCACGCCGACATTTTCAAGCGTAACTTCATTCAGGTAGACACCCTTAGGATTGTCCGCTAGGAACGCCGCAGAGTTATGGCTGTCATCCGATTTTGCCAACAAGTAGCAATTCTTGAAGTCGACATTTTCAATATAGACTGTATCAACATTCTTGAAAAGGGATACTCCAGCGCCCTTCAAAAGAATACCCGAAAGGGAATTCGATGAAGAACTCTTGTCACCGACGACATAGACGTTTCTTTTGCCAAAGTCAATCGAGCCACTCAAATTGGCTGGAACTCCGGACCAAGGCATACCAATATTGTTGGAGAATTTGATATTGCCTTTCACCCGAATAACCAAGTTTTTTTCACTCGCAGAAAGTTGATTGATCTTTTCCTGAATGCCTTCCCATTCACTTACCGAGGTAACGGTTATAATGCGAGCATCGTTCGGCACAGTGGGCAACGTCGGTTGAGCTGCAATGGCGTTGCTAACCATGGACAAAGCCAAAGCGGCCATTCCAAGAACGCACTTAAACTTTTTCATACTGTTGTCTTTATTAAAATTTTTCATCTTTCACCTCCCCACTTGCCTAGAAAGCATAATTCAACGAAAGAATACCGTAGAAGTCCTTGTATTCGTCAGACCGGCTGTCTGGGCGATAATCGTACACGGCGCCCAAAGTCCAGTCCGTAAAGAAGGTCTTCGTGAAGTACACGCGGAACATGACAGAACCATCTACGTCCATTTCCTTTTCGGAATAATCCTCACCCTCGTCGGTGTATTCCAGCAGTTCGCTGCGAAGCGCCCCTGTAAGAGTCAGCTCGAGGAAGTTCTTGGAGATGCCCCAAGTGAAGTTGTCGGAAAGGAACCATTCGAAATCGGTCATGTCGTTGCGGTTGAACACCTTGTAGCGCGGCGTAAACGAGATGACGTTCGTGATATCGCCCACCGTAGTCGTCAAACTGGTCGGGAAGCGATGTTCCACATAATCACCACCATGGAAATAATAACCAAGGAGGCCGTAAGTCTCGTCGCTAAAGTCAAAATCACTAATGCCATCGTCATCGGCAAATTCGGAGAGATCGTTACGGAACGTGAGAATCCAGCCAAGGCTCAGCACGTTATACGGCACCTTGACATCAACATTCACCTGGACGGACTGTTTCAGCAATTTTTCGGTAAAGTCCGCAGCCAAATACATGTCCTGGACATGTGAATAGTATTGAGCCCAGCGGGCGGAATCGATTTCTAGGGAATCGTTGACCTTGAGAGTAGATTTTCCTCTCGGCTTGAACCAACTATCCTCGTAAACACCCGAAGCCTTGTCGAAATCGGCATAGAGGCGTGTCGGGCGGTGATGGCTTCTGTAATTCAAAGCATAACCAAGAGTCAAGTCCACATAGGGGCCGATATTGATGAGGTTCTTGGCGCTTGCATCCTGTGTGTTGATGGCGCGGTTTTCGTCCATCTGATGTTCTTCAAGCCAGCTGTCCGGAGCCTCGTTGAACAAGCCCCATGTCGTACCTTCGTTGAAGCCGAAGGCATTGTACTGGTTGCCGTTACCCGCATTTTCAACATCCACGTCATAAGTCATCGTCAAAGTCCAGAAGTCAGAGAATCCCTGCTTGAAGAACGCTCCGAATTCACGGAAATTCTGAATCTGGTCCGGAGAACCGGCACTGTAGAATTCCGGACCGACGGCACGGAGGTAGGCGCTCAATTCGGACTTGTAGAATGTCCAGCGGAAATCAGCACCAAATGCGGCATTTTTGCCGTTCCAGTCCGACAAGCGGTCGTTTTCGTAACCATTCGAGGCATACTGATTGCGAACCTTCTTCGCCTCTTCGAGCAAGCGCTTCAATTCAGCCCTCATCTGGGAGGTGGTCATCATCGTGTTGTCACCAAAGATGGACACGAGTTCCTTTTCGCTCATGCGGGAAACTTCGCTCGGATTCTTCATCAGGCGGTTAAGCAGGTTATAGTTGGAGGCGCTTACGCCCGCATTGGAGAACACCTGGTTCACGGCGCGCATAGAACGAGCGTTCGACGTATCGGCAGCACCGATAGCGAGGTTGCCGTGGAATTCAATGTTGCCCGGGTAGGCGATCCAGCTACCCTCGGCAAAGGCGGTCTGCGAACTGCGGCGCGGTGTGGCAAGAATTGTATTCTCGCTCATGCCATCGCGGAGGAACGGGTCTTCAATATAGTCCTTGCTGCCCATAAAGCCAAGGAGCCCGGAGAATTGCGGATGCATGTTCCAGCGGACCATACCGCCTGCAACCATTTCCTGGGATTCGGCCTCGCCCACCTCGATATAATCCTTGTAAATATCCGGATTCCTATCGCCTTCTTTCAACGGGTTACGGGTTTCACCCGCAAAGCCGGTCACGACAAAGAGTGGGTCACCGGCGCGGTTGTGCAAAATCTTCAAGTCATAAGAACCACCGAGCACGTCGATCCCTTCAAGGTAGGTGTTCCCGCCGGAGAGGTATATATTACCCAAGGCCAATCTCTGGAACGGGTCCGTATAAATCGCCTGCAAGGTATGGGGATTGAGGCTGTTCCAAGTATCACTGGAAAGGTCAACGGTCAGTTCCAAGGAGCTGCCCCACGGAGATTCCATCAACATGTAGGCATTCAAATTCGTAAAGAATCCAGGAGTCTGGAAATAGTTGACGTAACGGTCGCCTTTCTTGACAGTATCGCTTACGCCACTGTAGAAATCCTTACCTGTATGGTTGTGGCGGGTACGCACGAGGTGGTAGCCCACATCGGAAACCACGTTACCGGACATTTTCCAGCGAGCATTGGGGTCGATATCATCAAGGACAGGCACATTGCCGCTATAGCCACCCGCATTGGGGTTTTTCGGCTCCTTGGGCAATGTAGAATGGAGTTTCCTTGCATTGGAAGCAGCATCTTCGTCGTTATAGCTGATGGCATTCTTGAACTTCACCGGGAATTCGGTGGAAACGACACCCAACTTGTTCCCCGTTATGGTAGAACCCGTCTCGGTGACATTGTTGTCGCCCATATTCAAGACAGCCACATCGTTGGAACCGAACGTTGTTGAATTAAGCCTAACTTCGGCATTCGCTTCTGAAACGAGGCCGACCTTGTTGTTGTTGACACGGACGTTGTCCAAGCGGAGAGTCGCCTTGTCGGCAGCCCAGAAGCCAACACCCAAGGAGTTCGTCATGATGGAATTCTGGAGAGTCACCTTTGCAGCGCGGGCGTAGACACCCGTTTCAAGAGGTTTGTCGATAAAGGCGTTTTGGACCGTGAGGGTTCCGTTTTCCACAGACACGGCGTTAACGGCATTACGGATAAACACATTCTTGAAGTCGGCCTGCATGGGGCCCGCAATGCGGATACCGCCCCAGTGGCCCATCTTGTTGAACGGGCGGAAAATCACCGGAGACTTTTCTTCACCAGCAACAGCAAGGGAGCCTCCACGAATATCGAGGATAGCTCCCGGTTTGAATGCAATAATGACACCCGGCTGGATGACGAGTGCCTGGCCTTCGCCCACAATCAAGGAATCGCTAATGAGATACGGGGACTTGTCTTTGCTCAAGAAGCCAGAAACAGAGCCAGAAAGCGGTGTTCCGTTCACGACTGGGAGCGTATCGCCAGAAAGAGCATCTATATCGTCAACCGGTTCTTCGTCGTTCACCTTCGTTGCCACATTTTCCGCTGCCGGAGCGGGAGCCGGGGCCGCAGCAGGGGCTGGTGCCGGTACCGGTGCCGGAGTTGCTGATTGAGCAGGTGCCGGAGCTGGGGCTGGAGCAGGCGCTGGGGCCGGGGCAGGAGCCGGAACGGGAGCAGGTGCCGGAGCCGGAGTTGCAGCCGGGGCTGGCGCGCTAGCTTCTGACGAAGCCTGCGAGGTTTCTCCTGCAGCAAACGATAGAGGGGTGACAATGAGAACTAGCGGGAGAATTCGATATAGAAAATTCATTTAAAAGACCTCGTATACCTTCTGAGCTTTTACAATGTAACCACTCTTATGAGTGACTTCGACTTCTATTTTGTTGACTCCTTTGCGAACCAGTTCCACGGGGACCTGGTAATCCAAAGTCTGAATCTGGTTCAAAGATTCCTCCAAGATGATGCGGCTATTCTGCTTCACAACAACCTTGTAAAGAACACTCGGATCGCCTCCCGGCACACGGACGGTAAACTGAACCGTCTTTACAATCTTGTCATACCCATTCGGAGTCCCAGGAGGATTCGGTACAACTTCGCTTTTTTTGCCGAGAATTTGGACATTGAACTTCCGCGGCGGGAAGCAGCCCAGTTTTTTCTTCAATTCGGCCCTGTTTTTCGCCATGTCGACCACCGAGAACACATAATCGTGCACACCTTCGGAGAGTTTGGCGCGTTTCAAGGCGTTACGGGTCAAAGATTCATGCGTTTTCGGCGTTCCGTCCACATCCACGGAGAATATGGCGGCATCGTCCTCAAGGCCGGAAATGGCGACATTCGCAACGCAGCGGAGGGAATCATAGTTGCTGAAGCGGATTTGCGCGGGGCGGGTATTTACCTCGGCACAGCTCTTATCGGCCGTATAGGAAACCGTCTCGGAGACAACCTTTTCGCCGGCAGTCAGGACAACGTCGGCAGAAGTAAGCGTCCAGAGTTTGTTTTCATCGGTAACAGGAACACTGACAGAGAACGTATGAGTTTTCCCGTCAGTCGAAGTGGCGAGGTTCTCGGAAACATACGTTCCGGCCTTCACAACGAGGGAAGCTGTAGAAACTGCAGTACGGTAGGAACCTTCAATCTTGAGGCCGCCCGAACAAACTTCCGACGAAACGGAAGTGACCTTCATGGATTCTTCGTCAAGCGGAGCATTTTCCTTTGATGCGACAGTAGAATCGGCCACCTTGGCGGCCTCGACAATCTGGTCAATTGTAAGCGTCGAGTCTTCGGTTACCTTGGCCAAAGCCTTAGCCAGAGAGGGGCTACCGGAAGTCGCGAGTTTGAGCACTACGAGGGAATCGCGACCCAAGGCCGTTTCGCCTGCGCCGATGGAGAATTTCCGGCCGCTCTTCGTCGAGGTAATCTCAAGCTTACCTTCCTTCAAGCTACCGACAAAGCCCTTTTCGCCACCGATAAAGCCCTTCGTACCGCGAATCGCAGCGGTCGCCGTACCAGTCTTGAACTCGAAAGAGGACTTATCCGAAAGTTTCTTGACATCGAAACCGACATGGCCCTTTTTGATATCCAGTTTTGCCCTGAAAACGCCATCCTTTTCAAAAAGGTCAGCAATCACCATTTCGGCATTTTCGGCAATGCTAACGACACTCCCGTCCGGCAGGCCGAAGACAACTTCGGACTCTGTCCCCGTACGCACGCGATCGGACATGAATACGCTTGCCCCGACAGAGAGAGGCTTCCATGTTTGTTGATTTTCCTTCTGGCGATTGACATCGCCCAGCTTGGAACGGACTTTACCTGCAGTGGAATCAGAAAAAGCCATAGTGGGAACCAGAAGGAATCCCAAAAAGGCCACGCAAAGAGACTTTTTAAACATATATACCCCTGACTGAGTAATGAACCAATAATAGTAATCTATGTAAACTTTTCATTTAGCGTTTTTGAAAAGTAAGCTAAAACACACCTTTTGGAGAAAAAAGGCGCGGAGTATGATTTACATCAACTTTTTGGGGTCTAACCACCCGAAATTTTGACGGTGAAGCCGCGTTTTTCGAGTTCGGCCTTGAGGACGGCACGCTTGTCGCCCTGGATTTCAATATTGAAATCTTTTACAGCTCCACCGACACCACATTTCTGTTTCAGGGTACGAGCCAAATCCTTCAACTCGGGTTCGTCCAAAGGGACTCCCGAAACAATACTCGCCATTTTACCACCGCCAAGGCGCTTCAACATGATACGGACAATTCCGTCACCTTGGGGGCGTTCGGCCTTGGGCTTTTCTTCTTTGATACGGCCAACGCCGGAAACAAAAACTAGGGAGGAGCGTTCTTCGATAGACATAGCCGTGTAAGATTAAGTTAAACAAAAAAACATAGAGAGATGTCTTTCGTCACGATTCAGTGTGTTTTTTGTCACATTTTTGACTGGACCGCCCATTCCGGTCGGACCGACGCGAAAACACAATTCCGATGCAGACCGCAGCCAACACATAAAGTGCGACCGCAGCAAGCAAAGCGAGAATCTCGGAACCGGACACCGCCTGCACCTTGATATAGAGCCATACAGACAGCGGCGCCGCGAGAATGAAAAGGATTCCGGGGAGTTGTTTCATGCAATAGAAATTAGCAAAACAACGCCTACCAGACATCCTTGTCGAAGCTCTTGTCGCCGACCGTTACCTTGTAGCGACCCTTGAACCCGTGGAACTTCGCCATGCCGTCCGGACCAGCCGTGGCGGTAGTGTCCGTCGTCCATTCCTTGTGCCACAGGTCGTAAACGCGCTTCGCGGCGGGCTTTTCGCGGCCATCAGCGGCAACGATGCCACCGTTCTTGACCCAGTGGCGGTTATCCCAGAAGCCCCACAGCACAATGCCGTGCACTGCCGGGTGGCTGAACGCTGTGCGAATAAAGGTTTCGAACTTCTCGGCCTGCACTTCCTCGGACTCGTTCATACCCACCTGCCAGTCACCCACGTCGAACTCCGTCACCTTGATGGGCAGTCCGAGCGTAGCAAGTTTGTCCAAACGTTCCTTGATGAGGCCAGGCACCACGGGACGCAGCCCGAAATGGCACTGCACGCCGATGCCGTGGACGGGCACCTTGCGGTCAAGCATCCCCTTGACCAAGTCCACGTAGCGGTCGGTCTCCCCCGCCGCGACGACGTTGTAGTCGTTGATATAGAGTTTGGCCGTAGGATCGACGCGGTGCGCCCAGATGAACGCGCTGTCGAGAATGCCCCAACCGCACGTGTTGAAGGCGTAGGCCTCGTGGAGCGGCTCGTTCCACACGTCGTATTCCGTAATCTTGCCCTTGTATTCCGTCAGGTCGCGCTCGATGCGGGCCTTGAGGTACTTCGCGAGGTCGCCGCACTGCTTGGCCGATTTGGGGTTAGAGTAATGTTTGTCGTAATCGTAGCCCTGGTGCGCCCACATGATGGCGTGGCCGCGCAACTTCCAGCCGTTCGCCTGGGTGAACTTCACGTAGCGGTACATTTCGTCCTTGCGGAGCTTGCCCTTCTTGGGCTCGTACTCGGGCCACTTGAACTGGTTCTCGCTCACGGCGTACCAGAAGAGCTTCTTGGCCTCGGCCTTGTACCAGTTCTCGATACTGTCGCGCGGGTTGTCGGTATGGATGTTGAGCGCGGTGCCGAACGGGAACGCATGGCGAACAAGCTTCACGCTGACCTTCTCGCCCGGCTTGGCCTCCACAGTAAAGTCCTGCTTGCGCAGCCACTCAATACGGGAATTTGCCTTGGAATACCATTCGGAATCCATGGACTCGGCCTTTTCGATTTCCACGTCGTCAATCTGCATCCAGCCCTTCTGGAGCCCGACATGGAACGTTACGTTATTCAAACCATACCCTTTCTGGTCGGCAAGGAACGTCATCGAGAAAGTCTTCCACTTGTCGGTCAGCTGGAAACTGCCGCTCTCTTTTTGGCGATAATCGGGAGGCCCGCCCTGCACCACGGCGTTGATGGGCATGTTGCCCTTCGCCTTGAAGGTGAGCGTATAGTAGCCGGTATCGGGAGCAAGCCACTTGGGCGGCTGGAGTTGCAGCCCCCACCAGTCCTTGGGAAGTTTCGTCACGACCACTTTCGCGCCTTCGGAAGCATCGACACCGAGGCCCATCTCCCCTATCTTGGTCTGCACCTCGGCCGGGCCGGCAGGATTGTTCCAAAGGTACCAACCCCCGTCACCGTACGACAAGTCACCGTTGGTCAAGAGGTTCTGCGCCAACAGCGGGGCAGCGACCAAGGCTAAAGCTAAGACAATCAATTTTGAAAGTTTCGTTTTCATAGGCGTCCCATTTTAATTTCATTCTACATGGATAATAAATAAAACTGAGCCAAACGGGAAGAATGCATTTCTCATTCTTGACCAAAGTGTATCAATTGTATCAATGTCGGGACAGCGCAACGAACACGCTAGTCAAAATAAATGTAACCGTTCGCATCCGCCTTCCGGGTAGCGCCAAGAATAGCCTCGATAATACCCAGCACCCCAGGAATAAACGTCCAGCAGAACAAAAGATACAAGATTCCCATCCCGATTTTCCCAGCATAAAACTTGTGGATGCCGAAACAGCCCAGGAGGGCGGCCATGAGTACATAGGCAACTTGGTTCACCCTTTTACCGGTGTGAAACTCTTCCAAACGAATGTCCGTATAAGACTCGGAATTCATTGACCGAGCCAAGCCACATTTCGGGCAGAAGCGTCCATCCTCGGCAAGCTCAGTCCCGCATTTCTGACAATAAGGCATGAAAAATCCTCTTTTCTTGTAAAATAGCAAAAAAGCAGCATAAAAGCACAAAGTATCGCTTATTTTCCCTCTCGTCTTTCGTCTCTCGCCTATCGTCTATAACTATCTTTCTCATTATGCACTACACTCCCTACCGCGATTTGCTGCTCAAGATTTTCCCGAACTACCTCAAGGTACGCAAGCTCCCGCTAAACGGAGGCATGAGTTGCCCGAACCTCGACGGCACCAAGGGATTCTCGGGTTGCAGCTACTGCAACAACCGCAGTTTCAGCCCGGTGTTCGACCAGGCGAAGGTTTCCATCCAGGAGCAGCTCGATACATTCGTGCCGAGGCTCCGCGAAAAGTACCCGCACGCAGGCATCCTCGCCTACTTGCAGCCGTACACGAACACGCACGCACCGCTTGAGCACCTGAAAGGGATTATCGACCCAATTATAAAGCACGAGGAAATCGCCGGACTTGCCATCGGTACGCGCCCGGACAGCCTCGAAGACGAGAAAATCGCATACCTCGCGGAGATGAACCGCATAAAGCCGATTATCGTGGAAATCGGGCTCCAGACCGCCAACGACCTTACGCTTGCCGCCATCAACCGCAGGCATACCCTCGCCGAATTCGAAGATGCGGTCAAGCGCTGCCAAGCGGCAAACCTCACCGTCACCACGCACGTGATTGTCGGGCTCCCTGGCGAAACCATGAAGGATTTCAAACGCACCGCCGAAGTAGTTCGCGATTTGAAACTTGCCGCCGTGAAAATTCACCCGCTGCACATTGTCGCGGGCACCGTGATGGCGCAGGACTTTTCCGCCGGCGAAATCAAGCTGCTGGATTTTGAAGAATACTGCGCCGCCGTCGCCGAAATGATCAAGATTATCGGGCCAGATACCGCTATCGAGCGATTCAGCGGAGAAAGCCCGAGCGATATGCTCCTCGCCCCGAACTGGTGTGGGGAAAGGGACAGGATTATTGCGAAGGTGGAGGAGATTTTGGGTAGGGATTAGAATCTAGGATCTAGAGGCTAGGGAGAAGAATCTAAAGATTAGGGGAGCAAATGAAACGTATCGAAGACTACATCATTTCTGTTCCGGATTTTCCGCAGCCGGGAATCCTGTTCCGCGACATCACGGGAATCCTGAACGATGC
>JAEEGJ010004350.1_pt1 | contig 48326 bp, 39 predicted proteins | sample 8958761 | NCBI WGS metagenome assembly JAEEGJ01 (sample SAMN16246546, study PRJNA631951) | gut metagenome | biome: gut microbiome; feature: rumen; material: RS-attached | host: Bos | place: Iran: Karaj | collected 2018-10
CCGCCGGCGCCCTGATGGTCTATCTCGAGCAGACGCAGCACGTGGGCCTGCGGAACATTTCCACCCTCGGCCGCATCGACGAGGCCAAGTTCGTGTGGATGGACCCGTTCACCCTCCGCAACCTGGAAGTCTTCCAGGCCGCGTCGGGCCGCGAGGGCGTGTCGCTGGTGGATACCATCGACAAATGCTCCTCGCCCATGGGCGCGCGCCTGCTCCGCAACTGGCTTGCGATGCCGATTATGGACCGGAAAGAGCTGGACAGCCGCTACGACATCGTGCAGTTCTTTGTCGACAACCCCGACACCCTGGCGCAGGTGCAGGAGGAGCTGGGCAAGCTCGGCGACCTGGACCGCATCCTGGGGCGCGTCGCGAACGGCAAGGCCCTCCCGCGCGAGGTCCTGCAACTCAGCCGCGGCCTCGCCCAGCTCGGTCCGCTGCGCGAGAACTGCGCCGGCAAGGGCTGCGACGCCCTGGACAAGCTGATGCGCGGGCTCGTGGGCTGCGAGAAGATCTACAAGGAGATTGTCAATACCCTGGACCCGGAACCGGCCGCCCAGATCGGCAAGGGCCCGGTCATCGCCGAAGGCGTGAACGAGGACCTGGACGAGCTGCGCGGGCTTTCCGGCAGCGGCAAGGACTACCTGCTGGAAATGCAGCAGCGGGAGGCCGAGCGCACCGGCATCCCCTCGCTCCGAATCGCCTACAACAACGTTTTCGGCTACTATATCGAAGTCCGCAACACCTTCAAGGACAAGGTTCCCCCGGAGTGGATCCGCAAGCAGACCCTGGTCAATGCGGAGCGCTACATCACCGAGGAGCTGAAGGAATACGAGGAGAAGATCGTCACGGCGGAAAGCCGCATCTACGACATCGAAACCCGCCTGTACGCCAACCTCATCGCCCACGTCCAGGACTGCATCGTGGCCATCCAGAAGAACAGCCGCATCCTGGCGAAGCTGGATGTGCTCGCGGGCTTCGCGGAGCAGGCCGAGGACCGGCGCTACTGCCGGCCCGTGATGGACGACTCCCTGTCGCTGGACATCAAGGCGGGCCGCCATCCGGTCATCGAGACGCTCATGCCCGCCGGCGAGGAATATGTCCCGAACGACGTCTTCCTGGACTCCAAGACGCAGCAGATCATCATCTTGACCGGTCCGAACATGGCCGGTAAGTCCGCCCTCCTGCGGCAGACGGCGCTCATCGTCCTGCTCGCGCAGACGGGCTCCTTCGTGCCGGCGGCCTCGGCCCGGATCGGCTATTTCGACAAGATCTTCACCCGTGTGGGCGCGACGGACAACATCTCCCGCGGCGAGTCCACCTTCATGGTGGAAATGCTGGAAACGGCGATGATCCTCCACAACCTCAGCGCCCGCTCGCTGGTCCTGCTGGACGAGATCGGCCGCGGCACCTCCACCTACGACGGCATGTCTATCGCCCGCGGCATCGTGGAGTACATCCACGAATACGGGAAGGGCGCAAAGACCCTTTTCGCCACCCATTATCACGAACTGAACGACCTGGAAGGCGTTTTCCCGCGCGTGAAGAACTTCCACGTGACGGTGAAGGAGGTGGGGAAGGAGGTCATCTTCCTCCGCAAGATCAAGGAAGGAGGCACGGCCCACAGCTTCGGTATCCACGTCGCCCGGATGGCCGGGATGCCCGCACCGGTGCTGGAAAGCGCCGAGCGCACGCTCAAGGCCCTGGAGAACTCCCAGGCCCTCGAGCGCATCGGCGCCCTCACGCCCGTCAAGCCGCACAACACCAAGGAAGGCCGCGTGGAAAAGGACGGTTCCATCCAGCTCTCCATGTTCCAGCTGGACGACCCGCTGCTGGAATCTTTGAGGGACCGCCTCAAGTCCTTGGACCTCAACAATATGACCCCGCTCCAAGCGTTCGACGCGCTCCGAGCGATGAAGGACGAGCTGGGGGTGTAGATTCTACAGGATCAGATTCGTCAGGAACACCACGACGATGCCCACAGGGGCGACGTACCGGATCAGGAACCAGATGACGTTGAAAATCCGGACGTTCGCCTTGAGCGTGCCGTCGTTGGTGAATTCCGCATAGACATCGGGCCGGGACATCTTCCAGCCCACGAACAGCGTGAACAGCAGGCCACCGGCCGGCAGGAGCCAGTTGGAGCAGAGCTTGTCCAGGAAGTCGAAGATGCTGTTGCCCAGGAGTTTCACCTCCGCCAGCGGGCCGAAGGATAGGCTGCACAGCACGCCCACGGTCCAGGCGAAGGCCGTGATGATGAGAACCGCCGTCGGCCGGCGCATCCCTTTTTCCTCCGTCAGATAGGCCACGCCCACCTCCATCATCGAGATGGCCGAGGTAAGGGCCGCCACAAGGATGGTCAGGAAGAAAATGATGGCGATGACGGCGCTCAGCCAGGGGACGTTCGCGCCCATCCGGTTGAAGATGTAGGGCAGGGTGTCGAAGACGAGGCCGGGGCCGGCGCCCGGGGCGATGCCCGCGGCGAACACGGCCGGCATCACGGCGAAGCCCGCGATGATGGCGAACAGCAGATCCGAAACGGCCGTGCCGATGCCCGACGCCAGGATGTTCTCCTCCTTCCGCATATAGGACGCATAGGTCAGGATGGTGCCCACGCCCAGCGACAGCGAGAAGAAGGCCTGGCCCATGGCGGCCGCGACCGCACGCGCATCGACCTTGGAGAAATCGGGCTTGACGAGGTAGGCGACGCCTTCGGACGCGCCCGGCAGCGTCACGGAATAGACGGCGAGGGCGACGATGAGCACGAACAGGACCGGCATCGTGACCTTCGTGAAACCTTCGATGCCCTTCTTGACACCCGCCAGGACGATGCCCGCGACCAGGAGCATAAAGATGGTATGGACCGCGATGGGGCCGCCCGTCGAGGAGATGAACGCGCCGAAGAAGCCCTGGATCTGCTCAGGGGGCGTACTCGTGAAGTCCAGGCACACCGCCTTGAACAGGTATTCCACCGACCAGCCGCCCACGACGCTGTAGTAGCTCAGGATGATGATGGGCGCAAAGACCGTCAGCAGGCCCAGCCATTTCCAGCGGGAGCCGGGCGCGAGCTTTTCCATGGCCCCGAAGGTGCCCTGGCGGCTGCGGCGGCCGATGATCGTTTCCGCGAAGAAGATGGGAAGGACCAGGATGAAGCTCGCCAGCGCGTACAGGATGATGAAGGCCGCGCCGCCGTGCTCCCCCACCATGTAGGGGAAACGCCAGATGTTGCCGAGGCCCACGGCGCTGCCGGCCATGGCCATCACCACCGCGAAGCGGCTGCCGAAGTTCTCCCGGGGCGTCATAGCAGGTTGGACAGGATCAGGATGGCGACGCCCACGGGCGCGACGTACCGGATCAGGAAGTAGAAGAAGTTGAACAGACGAACGTTGCGGCGCTTGGTCCCGCCGTTGGTCAGCTCATCGAAGACATCGGCCTTGGGCATCTTCCAGCCCACGAACAGGACCACCAGCAGGCCGCCGACCGTGAGGAGGACGTTGGAGGCGACGGTGTCGAACAGGTCGAAAAAGCCCATGCCGAAGACCGTCACGTCCGCGAGCGGGCCGAAGGACAGGCTGCACAGGCCGCCGAGGACGCCGGTGACGACGAACAGGAACACGCAGGCCCAGCCACGCTTGAAGCCCCGCTCCTCCGTGAGATACGCCACGCCCACCTCGATCAGGGAAATGGACGACGTGAGGGCGGCGAACAGGATGGTCAGGAAGAACAGGATGGCGGCGATGGAACTGATCCACGGCATCTGCAGGCCCATCTGGGCGAAGATGTACGGGAGCGTGTCGAAGATCAGGCCGGGGCCGCTGCCCGGCTCGATGCCGGCGGCGAACACGGCCGGCATGATCGCGACGCCCGCCAGGATGGCGAACAGCATGTCGGAAACGGCCGTTCCCGCGCCGGAAACCATCAGGTTCTCCTTCTTGCTCACATAGGAGGAATAGGTGATGATGATGCCCATGCCCAGCGACAGGGAATAGAACGACTGCCCCAGCGCGTCCAGGCAGGTGCCGAAGGTCAATTTCGAAAAATCGGGCTTGAACAGGTAGGTTAGGCCTTTCTGCGCGCCCGGAAGGGTGAGGGAGTACACCGCGATGATCACCACCAGCGCGAACAGGACGGGAAGACAGAACTTGCTGAACTTCTCGATGCCGGACTTCACGCCGAGGGCGACGATCGCGACGGTGACGGCCAGGAAGGCCAGGTGAAAGCCCAGCGGGGCCCAGGTCCGGGAGATGAAGCGCTCGAACGACCCGCTCATCGCATCCGGCGACGTGTGGATGAAATCCAGCCGGAGCGCCTGCACGAGGTACTCCAGCGACCAGCCGCCCACCACGCTGTAGTAGGAGACGATCCACAGGGGGGTGAACACCATCAGGAAACCCAGGTACGGCCACGCGGTGCCTTTGCCCAGCTCGATGAACGCGCCGCGGCAGTTCGCGCCGGTACGCCGGCCTACGACCGATTCGGCGAAGAAGATGGGCAGGGAGATGACGAGCGTGGCGATGACATAGATGACGACGAAAGCCGCGCCGCCGTCCTGGCCCACCAGGTACGGGAACCGCCAGATGTTGCCGAGGCCGATGGCGCTGCCGGCAAAGGCCATGATGACAGCCATCCGGCTGCCGAAATTCTCACGTTCTTTCATGTGTCAAGTTCGTTCTGTTCCGGTTTACCGGCGGCGGTACACCACGAATTCGTAGGTGATGCCGGTGGCGGGGTCCACCTGCAGTTCGCTGCGGCTGTCCTCCCGCCAGATCTCCGGGTCGATGACGGGGAAGAAGGCATCGGCGTCCTCCGGGGCGTCGTGCACGTGTGTAATATGCATGGTATCAACCACTTCCATCGCCTCGGCGTACGTATACGCCCCGCCGATGACGAACGCCGTTCCGTCATGGCCGACCTGATCGGCCATCTCCGCGGCTTCAAAGGCCGCCTCCAGGCTGTCGACGACCGTCACGCCTTCCGGGGCGTCCGGCCAGGGGAAGAGGGAGATGACGATGTTGTGGCGCTTGGGAAGCGGGCGTCCGATGGACTGGAAGGTCATCCAGCCCATGATGACGGCGTTTCCGGTGGTCTGCTGCCGGAAATACTTCATATCGCCCGGCAGGTTCCACAGCAGGGCGTTCTTGCGGCCGATGGCGTAGTTGTCGGCGACGGCGACGATGAGGCTCTTTTCCATAGCTAGACGGCGACAGGGGCTTTGATGGCCGGCCACGGGTCGTAGCCTTCCAGGGTGAAATCTTCGTACTTGAAGTCAAAGAGGGACTTGACCTCCGGATTCAGCCGCATCCGGGGGAGCGGACGCGGTTCACGGGAGAGCTGGGTGGCCACCTGCTCGAAGTGGTTCCGGTAGATGTGCGTATCGCCCGTGGTATGGACAAACTCGCCCGGCTGAAGGCCGCACACCTGCGCGATCATCATCGTGAGGAGGGCATAGGAAGCGATGTTGAACGGGACGCCCAGGAAGACGTCGGCGCTCCGCTGATACAGCTGGCAGGAGAGCTTCCCGTCCGCCACGTAGAACTGGAAGAGGCAGTGGCAAGGGGGCAGGGCCATCTTGTCCACCTCGGCCGGGTTCCAGGCGGTCACGAGCATGCGCCGGGAGTCCGGATTCCGCTTGATCGTGTCGATGACCATCGAAAGTTGGTCGATGGCCCGTCCATCCGGAGCCGGCCAGGAGCGCCACTGGTGGCCGTAGACCGGGCCCAGATTGCCGTCGGCATCGGCCCACTCGTCCCAGATCGTGACGCCGTGATCCTGGAGATACTTCACGTTCGTATCGCCGGCGATGAACCACAGGAGCTCGTAGATGATGGACTTCAGATGGACCTTCTTGGTGGTCAGGAGGGGGAAGCCCTCCGACAGGTCGAACCGCATCTGGTAACCGAACACGCTCTGCGTGCCGGTCCCGGTCCGGTCCTCCTTCATCACGCCGTGGGCGCGGATATGTCGCAGCAAATCCAGGTATTGTTTCATAGGTTGCAAATATACGGATAATTCCTAAAAATCCTTATATTTGTAAGACACGAAACGGCCCTTGTCATTTCGAGCGAACCTTATTGTCATTTCGAGCGAAGTCGAGAAATCTAAAGCAAAAAGATATGGAAATCACCAAGGAACTGTGGGCGACCGCCCCGGACGGAAAGGAAATCTTCCGCTATACCCTCAAGAACGCCTCCGGCGCCTATGTGCAGCTGGCCAGCATCGGCGCGGCCATCGTCTCCATCGTCGTCCCGGACAAGGACGGCAAGCTGGACGATGTCGTGCTCGGCTACAAGAACCCGTTGGACTACATCGGCGACGGCCCTTGCTGCGGCAAGGTGCCCGGCCGGTTCGCGAACCGCGTCAAGGACGGCAAGTTCACGCTGGACGGCCAGGAGTACACGCTCCCCATCAACAACGGCCCGAACCACCTGCACGGCGGTCCGAACGGCTTTGCGAACCAGATCTGGGACAGCCGCATCGAAGGGGACGCCGTGGAATTCATGTACTTCTCCGAGGACGGCGAGGCCGGGTATCCCGGCAACCTGAAGGCCGTCGCGCACTATGAGTGGAGCGAGGACAACGAGCTCAAGCTCATCCTGACGGCGGAAACGGACGCCCCCACGGTCGCCAACCTCACGAGCCACGTCTACTTCAACCTGGACGGCGAGGCTTCCGGCACCGTCCTGGACCACAAGCTGGAGCTGAACTGCTCCCAGTACCTCCCGACGGACCCGACGCAGATCCCGCTGGGCGAGCCCGCCGACGTCGCCGGCACCCCGATGGACTTCGTCGAGGCGAAGCCCCTCGGCCAGGACATCCGGGCGGATTTCGAAGCGCTGAAGATCGGCAAGGGCTACGACCACTGCTGGCTCATCGACGGCGCCATGCCCGGCCAGCTGTCCACTTGCGCGGAGCTCTGGGCCGCGAAGTCCGGCCGCAAGGTGGAGATCCTCACCACCCAGCCTGCGGTGCAGGTGTATACCGGAAACTGGCTCAAGGGCAGCCCGACCGGCAAGTACGGCCGCGAGTTCGAGGACTACGACGCCGTCGCCATCGAGTGCCAGCACACGCCGGACGCCCCCAACCAGCCCGCCTTCCCCACGACGGTCCTCCGCCCCGGAGAAGTCCTCGAGGAGGCGATCATCTGGGTGTTTACCGCTTAAGCGTCAGCTGACATCAAAGATTTGCCAACGCCGTGAGCACCCGCTCCGGCGTTGCGTCTTTCAGGAGGACGGTCTTCTCCGCATCCAGCAGATAGATGGACGGAATCCCGCGGACGTTGTAGATGAGGTCCGTGCGGATGGCGTAGTTGTGGTCGTACCCGTTGATCCAGGTGGCGGGATAATCGGGGATGTGGGCCCGCCAGTCGTCGATTTCCTGGTCGATATACACGTCCACCACCTGCAGCCGCCCGGAGGCGACGAGGGCTGCGACTTCCGGGGTCGATTCCATGTCTTCCATGATCTCCTGGCAGGCCTGGCAGCCGGGATTGCCGAAAATGAGGACGGTGTACTCCGCCTTCACGCCGTAGAGCGTCCGCACCCGGCCGCGGGTGTCGGTGAAGGAGAAATCCGCCGCCGGCGTTCCTACGCGGTTCAGGCTGCACATCCGGGCGTCCCATTCATAGCCCATCCGGTAACCGTTGTCGATGAGGTCCGACTTGCCCAGCCGATCCACGTAGAAGAAATACAAGTCCTCGTTGCGGACCGGGGAATTGGGGTCGTACAGGTAGTGCCTCGTCAGGCGGTTCAGCTCTTCGAACACGTTGGAATCCGGGAACTTCCGCTCGAAGGCGTCGGCGCGGTCGTACAGGCTGCCGACGGCCCGGGCGCCCTGGTCCGCCGGCAGCTCGCCGAGGAGCGACGCGAACAGGCCCATCTGGGACTCCACCACCGCCACCGGCACGCCGTTCACCGTGGCCGAATCACAGGCATACACTTTCGCGGTATCCGTGAACCGGTCCCAGAAATGGCCGGCCGCGTAGCCGGCGCGCTCCAGCGGGTCCGTGTACATGGACGGGACCTCCACCTGCGGGAAGTCCCGCCGGGCCGGCGCGTCCGACGCGGGTTTCCCGCCCCGGGGCCCGCAGGCGCAGAGGACCGCGAACGAGAAGAGTATCAAATACTTGCGCATAGTCTTCAAAACAGGTCACACAAAGTTACGAAAAAATGGTTAGTTTTGCAGTATGAAGCGTTTCCGGACACTCCTCCTCGCCGCCGGCCTCCTGGCCGGGACGACCGCCTCGGCCCAGTTCTTCCAGGCCGGGTCGGACCCGTTCAGCCGCTGGTCCGAGATGGGCACGGAGCATTTCCGCGTGATCTATCCGCAGGGGCTGGATTCCCTGGCGCGGGCCTATGCCGTGGACCTGGAGAAATGGCAGCCCGTGGTGGGAGCGAGCGCCGGGATGGCCCCGGGCGGCCTGCAATGGGGCCGGACGCCGGTCATCCTGCACCCCTGGCACCCCTATTCCAACGGCTCCGTGGCCTGGGCCCCGAAGCGGATGGACCTGTACACCCATCCCGAGGCCTACGGCCCCTACCCCCAGTCCTGGATGACGCAGCTTACCACCCACGAATCCCGCCACGTGGCGCAGATGCAGCTGTCTTACCGGCGGCCGTTCAAGTGGGTGAACTACCTGGTGGGCGAGATGTGGAGCGGCGCCGTGAGCGCCTTCTACACCCCGCCGGTGTTCCTGGAAGGCGACGCCGTCGTCGCGGAAACCGCCCTCACGGCCGCCGGCCGCGGGCGCAACGCCGACTTCCTGAACTACTACCACCTCGCCTTCGACAACGGCGACTGGCGGGACTGGTACCAGTGGGTCTACGGGTCGTTCAAGAAAGCCGGACCGGACTATTACACCGTCGGTTACATGACCGTCGCCGGCATGCGGTATTTCTATGACCGGCCCACGTTCACGGCCGATTATTTCGATTACGTCACCAAGCGTCCCTTCCCCGTCGCCAAGCTCCAGCATTACATCAAGAACGTCTCCGGACAGCCCTTCAAGCAAACCTGGAAAGGCATCATGGAAGGCTTCCACGAAATCTGGGAGCAGGAAGAGGATGCCCGCGCGCCCTTCATGGAAATGGAGCAGGTCACGCGGAAACACGCGTATGCGACCGATTATTCGAACGGCTCCTGGGTCGACAACGAATACCTCGCCATCAAGGAGGGGAAAGACCTGGCGCCGCGGCTGGTCCGGATCAATGTGGACGGCTCGGAGGACGACCTGGGCCCCTTCGCGTCCAACACCAGCTCCCTCAACCCGGGCATACACCGCCTGTTCTGGAGCGAGACCGTCCCCGGCAAGCGCTGGACCCTGGACGGAAAGTCGGTCATCCGGTCGCTGGAGCACAGCGGGAAACGGCGGAACCTCACGACCGAGGGCCGGCTGTACAATCCGCAGCCGGGCCCGGGCGGCATCGCCACGGTGGAATACCCGGTGCGGGGCGGCAGCAACCTCGTCGTCATCGACGAGGAGGACGGCCACGAACTCTGGCGGGTTCCCGCCCCGGCGGGCGTCGAGCTCGCGGACCCGGCCTGGGTGGACAGCACCGTCTACTGCCTGGCCGTCAACGACGAAGGCTACAGCATCTGGCGACTTGACGATCGCAGGTGGACCTGCGTCCTGGAGCCCACGCTGCAGGAAATCGAAAACCTGGAAGGGGAGAATCAGGTGCTGGATTTCGTAAGCGACCGGAACGGCGTGAAGGAACTGTACCGGTACGACCCGGCCACGGGACGCGCCTGGCAGCTTACGAACTCGCGCTACGGCGGCACGGACTATTTCTGGCACGACGGCGTCCTCTGGTTCAACGCCATCACGCCCGAGGGCTGCGCCATCTTCAAGGCCACGCCGCCGGAGCCGGTGGAAGTGGACATCCGCCAGGTCCACAAGTACCGGGTGGCGGAGAAGCTGGCGGAGCAGGAAAAGGCGCTGCTCGCAGAGATTCCCGGTCAAGCCGGGAATGACGTGGCGGTCAGTGCGCCCAAGGCGTACCACAAGGTGCCGCATTTGGTGAAGTTCCATTCATGGGCGCCGCTGTATTTCGACTATGACGCCATCGAGTCCCTGAGCGGCGACCTGTCGTACGACACGGCCTCGCCGGGTCTCATCGGCCTGTTCCAGAACGACCTCGGAACCGCCTGGGGGACGGTGGGTTACTCCGCGCATCCGGATGCGGACAAGCCGTCGGAGTGGCGGCATTCCGGCCATGTCCAGTTTACTTACACCGGCCTGTACCCCGTCCTGGAGGCCGGGTTCGACCTGTATGACAAGGGCACCGGCCAGTATGGATTCCAGCGCCGTCTGTACGACGACCGGATCGGCTACGCCGCCTCCCGCATGGACGTCCGCGGCCCTTCCTGGACCGGGCACCTGACCGCCTACATCCCGTTCCGCCACAGCCGGAGCGGCTTCCAGCGCGGATGGGTGCCGCAGGTGAGCTGGAGCATCTCGAACAACACGTTCGACAACGGGACGACGGAACTGAAGATGATCGAGGACTTCGCGCGCGAAGGGTCGCACGCCGCCCTCGTGGGCGTCCGGCCCGGAGACAACGTGCTCATGCAGACCCTCCGCAGCTCCGTCCGGGGCTATATGATGCTCCCGACCGCCGACAGCCAGGTCTACCCCCGCTGGGGGATCGGCGCCGAAGCGGGCGCCAGCGTCCGCCCCGGCCTCTCGAAGATCTACACGCCGCTCGCCTACGCCTATCTGTACGGCTATGTGCCCGGATTCACCCGGACCCAGGGCCTCCGGCTCACGGCCCTGGCCCAGGTCCAGCTGCCCACGGGCGCGCCGTTCGGCGAGAACACCGTGCAGGTGATGCCGCGCGGGTTCACGTCGGCCGAAGGCCGCGCCGTCGCCCGCGCCTCCGCCGGCCAGCTCCGCCTCACCGCCGATTACGCCCTGCCGATCTACGTGGGCGACATCTCCTGGTTCTCCCCGGTCGCTTACATCCGGAACTTCCTCCTGATCCCGCACGTGGACTGGACCGGCTTCCAGATCGGCAAAGGCGGCAAGGACGCCCGGAACACCTGCCTCCTCAGCGCGGGCGCGGATTTCACCGTGGAACTGGGCAACCTGGCCTGGGTCCCCTACCCCTGCTCGCTCGGCGTCTCCGCCTCCTGGCTCGGCGGGCCCTACTTCAAAACCCTGGCGGAATCCGCCGAGGAAGGCCGCAAGCCCTACTACGTAGGTCTTGTGTTCAGCTTCGACATCTAAATTATCGGGAAATTATTCCTATATTTGCAGGCTATGAAGAAATGCGCGCTTCTCATCGCCCTCCTGGCCGTATCGTGCCAGATGGTGCACCGGGTGACGGATACGGCCGCCGAACTGTTCGGCGACGCCGTCGTCGCGCGCGTCGGCGAGCACCGGCTGATGCGGTCGGAACTGGCGGAATACATCCCCGCCGGCGTCTCTTCCGAGGACAGCCTGGGACTGGCGCAGCAGTATATCAAGGCCTGGGCCGAGGAGCTCCTGTTCCTGGACATGGCGGAATCCCGCCTTTCCAAGGAGGAGCAGGACGTGTCCAAGGAACTGGAGGAATACCGCCGCACGCTGCTGAAATACCGCTATGAGGAGCGCTACATCAACGAGCGGCTGGACACCCTCATCTCCGACGAGGACGTCCGGAACTATTATCAGGCGCATACGGACAAGTTCCTCGTGGACCGTCCCCTCCTCAAGACACGCTACATGATCATCCCGGCCGACTCCCGCAGCCTCAAGAAAATCAAGGAGCTGATGAGCTCGGACGACGCGATGGACGCGATCGCCGCCGACAGCCTCGCCTTCACGGCCGCGCTGCGGTACGTGGACAGCTCGGACAGCTGGATGGACGCCATCCTGCTGGCCCGCGAGCTGGGCACGGACGAGGTGTCCATGATGAAGGCCCTGAAAGGCCGGTCCATCGAGCTGAAGGGCGACGACGGCAACCTCCGGTTCGCCTGGGTGGTGGATATCGTGCAGAAAGGGAGCCCCGCCCCGCTGGATTATTGCGCCGAACGCATCAAAGATGTCCTTTTAAGCGCCCGGAAACACGAATTGGTGTCCGGTTTGGAACAAGACTTGCTCAAAGATGCGCTTGGCAAAGGAAAGTTTGTCATCTATTGAAATTGGTAATTTGTTGATATGAAGTTCAGATTTATCGTCTTCGCCGCGGCCCTGCTCCTGTCGACGGGCCTTTCCGCCCAGAAGTATCCGGGCGGGCTCGTGGACAAGACCGTCGCCGTCGTCGGCAACGAAGTGATCCTGGTCTCGGACATCGAGAGCGAGGTGCAGCAGATGCAGGCCCAGGGCCGGTCCTCCGACCGGGACATGCGCTGCACCATCCTGGAACGGATGATGGAGAACAAGATCTTCCTGATGCAGGCCCGCATCGACTCCCTCACCGTCAATTACGACATGGTGGACGGCGAGCTGAGCAACCGCATCGACCAGTACCGCACCTACCTGGGCGGTGACGAGGAAGTGGAGAAGCAGTTCGGCAAGCCGCTGTACAAGCTGCGCCAGGAATGGCGGAAGCTGTTCGAGGACCAGAGCCTCATCCAGTCGGAACAGGTCGAGATCGCGGGGCGCATCCCCGAGGTGACCCCCTACGACGTCCAGCAGTTCCTGGACACCGTGTCCGTGGAGGACCTGCCCGTCGTCCCGATCAAGTACCAGCTGAGCCAGATCTGCATCTATCCCGACCGCGAGGCGGCGGCGATGGCCGTCAAGGAACGCCTCCTGTCCCTGCGGGAGCGCGTGATCAACGGCGAGAAGTTCGCCACCCTCGCCCGCATCTACTCCGAGGATCCCGGCAGCGCCCGCCGCGGCGGCGAGCTGGGCATGGCGTCCAAGTCCATCTTCTGGCCGGCTTTCTCCGACGCCGCGATGGCCCTGCGCCCGGGCGTGATCTCCCAGATCGTGGAGACCCCGGACGGCTTCCACATCATCGAAGTCATCGAGAAGAAGGGCGACATGTTCAACGCCCGCCACATCCTCCTCAAGCCGCAGTACACGGCCGAAGACCGCGAGAAGGCGTTCTCCCGCCTGGACAGCCTCCGCACGAAGATCCTGGACGGCGAGATCAAGTTCAACCTCGCCGCGCGCTTCTTCTCCGAGGACCCGGCCACCCGCACCAACGGCGGCCAGATGGCGGATCCGACCACCGGTTCCTCCTACTTCGAGATCGACCAGCTCAAGCCGGCCGACTATGCGGCCATCCAGGAGCTGAAGGAAGGCGAGATTTCCGAGCCCGTGGAGTCCACCGACAACGAGGGCTACCAGCAGGGCAGAAACGGGAACACCGTGTACAAGATCATCCGCGTGGACAAGATCATCCCCGCGCACCCGGCTTCGTTCACGAACGACTACACCGAGCTGCAGGGCCGCGTGCGGTCGATCCGGCAGATGCAGGCGATCGACGAGTTCCTGGAGAAGAAGATCAAGGAGACCTACATCGTGATCGACCCGATGTACAAGGAGTGCACCTTCAGCCGGGATCTCTGGCAGGAAAAATTCTGACCGGTCCGTGCGGCGGAAGCGCGCATATCTCTTCCTGACGGCGCTGTCCCTGGGGATGGCGGCCGTTTCTGCGTGGGGCCAGGAGCAGAAAGACTCGCTGGTGACCCTCGTGAGCGCGAAATCCGCCCAGCTCATCGAACGGAACGGGGAAAGCTTCCGCAAGGTGACGGGCCCGGCCCGCTTCCTGCACAACAACACCTATCTCCTGTGCGACTCGGCCCTGTGGAACGTGACGACGAACATCATCGACGCCATCGGCCACGTCCAGATCATCCAGGACCGCACCCGCCTGAGCTCCGGCTCCCTGCAGTACGTGGTGGACGACGACCTCGCGAAGTTCCGCGGCGGCCTCGTCCAGCTGGAGGACAAGGACAAGAACACCCTGCGCACCCGTTACCTGGACTACAACACCAAGGACTCCGTCGCCATCTTCCAGAACGGCGCGTCCATGCGGGACAAGGACGGGCAGATCATCGAGAGCCTGTACGGCTCGTACGACTCGAAGGCCAGCCTGTTCGTCTTCAATGACCAGGTGAACATGTACATGGACACCACCTTCGTGAAGACCTCCCGCCTGGAGTACCGCAGCGACCTCAACACCGCGTACTTCGGCTACGGGACGGACATGTGGCAGGACGACAACATGCTCTCCGCCAACGACGGCTGGTATGACCGCGAGAACGAGCTGTTCTTCTTCCGGCGGAACGTGCACCTGCTCACGAAGGACCAGGAAACCTGGTCCGACACGCTGTACTACCACCGGAAGGTGAACAATGTGGAGATGATGGGGCAGGTGGAAGTGATGGACACGACGCGGAACGTCTTCGCCCTGGCGGGACGTCTGGAATACCTGGACTCCCTCTCCCGCATCAAGATGACCGTCACCCCGGCGGTGATGAGCATCGACGAGGACGAGAAGACGGCCAAGCGGGATACCGTCTGGTTCGGGGCCGATACGATCCTGTACCGCGGCATCAAGCGGCACCTGGTGGATTCCCTGTGGGAAGTCCAGGCCGACAAGCGGCTCAAGGACCTCCAGGGCGACCCGGTGACCGAATACCGCCGGAAGGCCGCGGAAGCGGCCGCCAAGGCGGCTGCGGAGGCGGAGAAGAACAACCCGAACGCGCAGGCGGGCCGCGACCGCGGGCCGGTGGGCGCGCCCGGCGGCAACAAGGGCGAAACCCCGAAGTCGCCGGCAGATACGATGGCCGGTCGCCCGAATCCGTTGCCCGACTCCCTGACTACGCCGATACCGCCCATCGACACGATTCCCGCACCCCCCGACACGAGCCGGCTCTCTTTCATCTGGGCGACCAGCCGGGTGAAACTGTACCGCAGCGACATGCAGATGTCCTGCGACTCCCTGGTCTATTACGACCTGGATTCCCTGGTCCGGCTGTACCGGGACCCGCTGGTGTTCAGCGACGGGAACCGCCAGTACGCGGCCGACAGCATCTACCTCGTCATCAAGGACCGCCGGGCGGACCGGGCGCGGCTGATGTCCAACGCCTTCATCACCACGCAGGAAGACACCATCTGCTACGACCAGATCAAGGGCGCCGAGATGATGGCCTACTTCGACACCACCCGCACGCTCCGGCGCTTCGACGCCCTGGGCGGGGCCACTGCGCTGTTCTTCCTGACGGAGAACGACGCGCTCGCCACGGTGAACAAGGTGGAATCCAAGATGCTGTACGCCCTCTTCGACCAGGGCAACCTGGACAAGATCTACTACTTCGACAACGCCAAGAACGACGCCTACCCGGTGGTCCAGCTGCCGAAGGACGAACGGTACATGAAGGGCTTCCGTTGGGAGCCGGAGCGGCAGCCGAAGGGCGGCTTCGACATCACGCCGCTGGTCCCGCGCAAGAGCCAGCGCACCTCCTACCTGGCGCGCCCGCACGCCCAGTTCAAGGAGACGGAAATCTACTTCCCCGGCCACATCAAGAAGATCTACAAGGACATCGCCTACCGCGATTCGATGGAGGTCGTGAAGGCGCGGCAGCCCAAGGAAAAGCCCGCGCCGCCGAAGCCGAAGGACGCGGTCACCGCCCCTGTCGACACGACCGCCGCCCCTGTCGATTCTATCGCCGCGCCGCCGGCCCTTTCCGAGACGGACAAGGCCCTGCTGGGCGAGCTGGACTCGCTGGCCGTGGCGCCGCCGTCCCTGGATTCGCTGAAAAGGATGGCGCCGATGGATTCGCTGCAACTGACGCCGCCGCCGATGGATTCCTTGGCGACGAAACCCGAAATCGAAGCGAAGGACCCGGAGCCGGAACAGGCCGCGCCGAAGGAGCCCGAGCCGTCGGCCAAGGACCTTGAAAAGGCCCGGAAGGCCGAGGAGAAAGCCGCCCGCGAGGCCGAGAAGGCGCGGATAGCCGCCGAAAAGAAGGCCGAAAGGGACGCCAAGAATGCCGAGCTGGACCGGAAATACCAGGAGAAGCAGGAAGCCAAGCGGCAGAAAGCGCTGGAGAAGGAGCGCAAGAAGAAGCTCCGCGCGATGAAGAAGCTGGAAAGGAAAGCCCAGAAGGAGCGCCGCATCTTCGAGCGCTACCTGGAAAAGGAGCGCATGCGCGCCGAGAAACAGGCCCTCCGCGAGAAGGAGAACGCCGCTCGCGAGGCCGAGAAGGCCGCTCGCGAGGCGGAAAAAGAAGCGCGGAAGGCCGGGCAGGCGAAGGAGGAGAAGAAAGAGAGCGTCCGGGATTCGTCGTAAAAAAAGACCCTTTCGTCGAAAACCCGGAACGGCTTTTTGTACATTAGACAAAAATCTATATCTTTGTCGACAGCAGAATACACCAAAATCCACACTGATATGAAAAAGATCTTCATGATTTGCGCCGTGCTGCTGGTAGCGGTGGCGGCGATGGCCCAGAACGGGACCAAGTACTACGGCATCAAGTCCGGCACCATCAAGATCGAGATGGACATGATGGGCCAGACCGTCCCCAGCACAATCTACTTTGACGACTTCGGCGCCAAGCAGGCCACCTCGATCAGCATGATGGGCATGGAAATGACCCAGATCAACAAGGATGGCAAGATGTATCTCGTGAACAAGGGCGAGAAGTCCGTCCAGGAGATGCCGCAGCAGCAGGAGCAGATCAACTACCTGAACCTCACCGACGAGATCAAGGCCAAGTACAAGATCAAGGAAGTCGGCAAGGAGACCGTCGCCGGCAAGGAATGCACCACCTACACGGTCGAGGTCAGCCAGATGGGCCAGACCGTCAAGACGACCGTTTCCGTCTGGAACGGCATTGCGATGAAGACCACCGCCGACATGGGCGGCTTCTCGATGTCCCAGAAGGTTACCGAGGTCAAGGAAGGCCCGGTGGACGCCGCAATCTTCGAGATCCCGAAGTTCTGATAGGAATTGTTCCTTTGAAGGGAAACCCTCTTCCTCCGGGAAGGGGGTTTTTCTTGTTCGGGCCGCGCCATTTTCCATTCTCCGAAAAAAATCGTATCTTTACGTGTTAAAATGCGCGTATGGCGCAAAACGGCCGAGATTTATCTAAGTCGTTCATTATCAATAGCATCCATCTGGAGAGCTAAGGCGAAGCTTTGTACCTTTCCACTAGAATCCTTCTCTATGGCATCTTGTAACATGCGATTCTGCGCCCTTCTGGTCGCCGGGGCGGCCTTTTTGACCGCCTGCAGCACCGTGGCGAACGTCAGTTATCTGCAGGATCTCCGGCCGGGCGAGCCCACGGAAATCCAGAAAACCCAGTACTTGACGCTCCAGCCGGGCGACCGGCTCCGGATCACCGTCTTCAGCCGGGACCGGGAGCTGACCGACCTGTTCAACCTGAACGACCGGTCCGGAGGCGGCAACAACAACGGCAACGACCGGCATCCCTACACGGTGCGGACGGACGGTACGGTGGAGATTCCCACCATCGGCCCCGTGCGCGTGCAGGGACTCACCCGGCAGCAGGTGGCCGACGAGATCAAGTACCAGCTGCTGTCCTCCAAGCTGCTGCTGGACCCGACCGTCATCGTGGAGTACTACGACCTCGCGATCACCGTGCTCGGCGAGGTGGGCCATCCGGGGCGGCTCCAGATCCCGACGGACCAGCTCACGATCCTGGACGCGCTGGCGCTGGCCGGCGACCTGACCATCTACGGCAAGCGCGAGAATATCATGGTCCTGCGGACGGAGGGCAACGTCCAGACGCCCTATGTCATCGACCTGACCAACTCCCGGAGCGTGTACGAGTCGCCGGTTTACTACCTGCAGCAGAACGACATCGTGTATGTCGAGCCCAATGTCAAGAAAGCCACCCAGTCCGACCAGAACGCCAGCACGCTGCGGTCGCTGGGCTTCTGGATGTCCATCCCCTCGTACGTCGTGACCCTGGTGGTCCTTTTCACCCGAAACAAGTGATATGGAAAGAATGACTGACGCCGCCCCCGCGGCGGCCCGCCGGCAGACGGCCACATCCCCAGCCGTCCTCCTGAAGCGCATCCTGGGCGTCGGGCTCCGGAACTGGTACTGGTTCGCCCTCTCCCTAGCCGTGGCCCTGATCGCCGGAGCGCTCTATGTGTTCAACAAGGTCCCCGTCTATGAACGGACAGCGTCCATCCTGATCAAGCCGCTGGGCAGCGACGGGACGGAGAAGACCCTCCGGGAGCTCGGCATCCCCCAGACGTCGACCAACCTGACCAACGAGATCCTCCTGATGAAATCTGGTGTCGTGGCCGAGCAGGTGGTGCGCCGGCTGGACCTGGATGTGAACTACACCCGGGAAGGACGGTTCTACACCATCACGCTGTATGGACGTGAATTACCGCTGAAACTGCGTTTCTGCGACCTGGCCGACAACGAGTACGCCTCGCTGAATGCGAAGCTGCAAGAGGACGGGACGCTGACGCTCGACGGCTGGCACCGCGGAGGACATTCCCTGTCCGAACCAGCCATGCAGGCGCAGCTCGGAGACACGCTGGATACGCCGCTCGGGCGCATCATCACGATGCCGTCGCCCTACTATCGGGACGGACAGACTTGCAAGGTCCAGGTTTCCCGGACCAGCCTCCACGCGATGAGCGACCAGGTCAGGAGAAAGATCTCCCCCAGCCTCCGCGACAAGAACTCCTCCATCATCGACATCCGCTACCGCGACGTGTCCCTGGCCCGGGCCGATGATGTCCTGAACACGCTCGTGACCGTGTACAACGAGCAGTGGATGAAGGAGCGGAACCAGCAGATCGTGAGCACGAACGATTTCATCCGCGACCGGCTCGCCGTCATCGAGCAGGAGCTGGGGAACGTGGACGAGGACATCTCCTCTTACAAGTCCGAGAACCTGATTCCCGATGTGAGCCAGGCCGGCGCGATGGCCGTGGCCGAGGCGAGCGAGAACGCCCGGAAGGCGACGGAGCTCGAGGCCCGGATCCGGCAGACGAGGTCGGTCTATGAGTACCTGGCGGCCCTGCAGGGGGATGACCAGCAGATACCGCTGTACTCTTCCATCGACAATGGTGCCATCCTTCAGAAGATGGCCGACTATAATGCCTTGATCCTCCAGCGGAACGGGCATCTTGCATACACATCGGCCCAGAACCCGGTAGTGGTGGACCTGAACAACCAGCTTGCGACGATGCGGTCGGCGATCATGAATGCCCTGACCAGCGAGCTCTCCGTCCTGCAGGCTCAGCTGGGCACGCTGCAGGCGGCCCAGCGCCAGGCCGTGGGCCGCGTCGCCCAGAACCCCCGGCAGGCCAATTACCTGCTTTCCGTAGAACGGCAGCAGAAGGTGAAGGAGTCCCTGTACCTGTTCCTCCTCCAGAAACGCGAGGAGAACGAGCTCTCGCAGGCGTTCACCGCGTATAACACCCAGGTCATCGAACCGGCCCATGGCAGTTGGTACCCCGTAGAGCCTCAGCCGAAAAGCATCTACCTGCTGGCCATCCTGTTAGGTTTGGCCATTCCGGCCCTCGTTCTGTTCATGAAGGACTTCCTGACGACGACGGTCCAGGGAAGAAACGACCTGAAGTCGCTCCGGACGCCCTTCGCCGGCGAAATCCCGCAGGCGGGCGGCAAGAAGCACTGGTGGAGCCCGAAGAAAGAGAATGTAGTTTCGGTGGTCGTCTCGGACAAGAGCCGCGACGTGATGAACGAGTCATTCCGCGTGGTCCGGAGCAACCTGGAGTTCCTGCTGGGCCACGAGGCGGCCCACAAGGTGATCATGCTCACGTCCATGGACCCGGGCAGCGGCAAGACCTTCATCACCGCCAACCTGTCCACGGCCATCGCCCTCAAGGGCAAGAAGGTGCTGGCCATCGACCTGGACCTCCGCCGCGGCAGCCTGTCGGGCTATGCCGGGAAGCCCCACAAGGGCATTTCCGGATACCTGAACGGTAAGTTTGACGATTTCCACGAGCTGATCGTGCCGATGGGCCCGGTGGACGTCCTTCCTTGCGGCGCGCTGCCGCCAAACCCGTCCGAGCTGCTGTACACGACCCGGTTCGCCGAGATGGTCGAGGCGGTCCGTGGCGAGTACGATTACGTGCTCCTCGACTGCCCGCCGGTGGAACTGGTGGCTGATCCCGCCATCATCAACCGCTATGCGGACCTGACCATCTTCGTGGTCCGCGCCGGCCTCCTGGAGAAGGGCATGCTGCCGGAAATCGACCAGTGGTACGCCGAGAAGAAGTACAACAACCTGGTCGTCCTCCTGAACGGCACCGACGGCAAGGGCGGCTACGGCTATCACAAATACGGCTATCACAAGTACGGATACCATTACTACGGAAATGCCGACAGCCACAAATAACGACGGGTGGACCAAGGTCATCCGGCCCAAGAAGGGCCTGCTGGACCTGGGCCTGAAATCCCTCTGGCGGTACCGGGACCTCTGGTACATGTACATCCGGCGGGACATCGTCACGTTCTACAAGCAGACGGTGCTGGGACCGCTGTGGTTCCTGATCCAGCCGATCCTGACGACGGCGATGTACATGTTCGTGTTCGGCGGCCTGGCAGGAATCTCCACCGACGGGGCGCCGCAGCCGCTGTTCTACCTGTCCGGCGTGATGCTGTGGAACTACTTCAGCGACTCGTTCAACGTGTCGTCCAACGTGTTCATCAACAACGCGTCCGTGTTCGGGAAGGTGTATTTCCCGCGGCTCGTGGTGCCGCTGGCCGGACTGACGTCCAACCTCATCAAGATGGGCATCCAGCTGATCCTGTTCCTCCTGGTGTATGTCGGCTACCTGATTGCGGGCGTGCCGCTGCACGTCAATGCGACCTTGCTGCTGTTCCCGTTCTATGTGCTGCTGCTGGCCGGACACGCGATGTCCTGGGGTCTGATCGTGTCTTCGGTCACGTCCAAGTACCGCGACCTGCGGTTCCTGGTCTCCTTCGGCCTCCAGCTCTTCATGTACGCGACGCCGGTCATCTACCCGCTGAGCGTCGCCTCCGGAAAGTTCAAGTTCGCGTTGGAACTGAACCCGTTGACCCCGATCTTCGAGGCCTTCAAGTACGGATGCCTGAGTTGCGGATCCTTCTCCGTGGGCGGGCTCCTGTACAGCGCGATCTTCATGCTTGTCACCCTGTTCCTGGCGGTCATCGTCTTCAACCGCGTGGAACGCAATTTCATGGACACCGTATGAACGCGATCGAATTCGACCAGGTGGGCAAACTCTACCGGCTGGGGCAGGTGGGGACCGGCACCCTGTCCCACGACCTGAACCGCTGGTGGCAGACGCGGATCCTCGGCCGCGAGGACCCCTATCTCCGCGTCGGCGAGACCAACGACCGCGCCCGGAAGGGCACTTCCGACTTCGTCTGGGCCCTGCGGGACATCTCATTCAATGTGGCCGAAGGCGAGGTCGTCGGCATCATCGGCAAGAACGGGGCGGGGAAATCCACCCTCCTGAAGCTCCTCTCCTGCGTCACCGCGCCCACCACGGGCGAAATCCGCACCCGCGGCCGCATCGCCTCTCTCCTGGAAGTCGGCACCGGCTTCCACCAGGAAATGACCGGCCGCGAAAACATCTTCATGAACGGCACCATCATGGGCATGACCCGCGCCGAAATCGCATCGAAACTAGATGCAATTGTGGATTTCGCGGGGGTAGAACGGTATTTGGACACCCCGGTGAAGCGGTACTCTTCCGGCATGACGGTACGACTGGGTTTTGCAGTAGCGGCCTTTTTGGAACCGGAGATTTTGGTGGTCGACGAGGTGCTGGCCGTGGGCGATGCCGAATTCCAGAAAAAGGCGATCGGGAAGATGCAGGATGTGAGCCGCGGCGAGGGCCGGACAGTGCTGTTTGTGAGTCATAATATGGCCGCGGTGCGGAGTCTCTGCCAAAGGGGGATAGTATTGGAGAATGGGGGGATGGTGTTTGATGGGACGGCGGAGGAGGCCATTACACATTATCTGCAAGATGCCCGTCAAATCAACGACGAGTTAATTATCAATAAAATAAGCTTTCAACGAGAGTATCTCAACATATCCGAAATTCGAATTAATGGAACGGAATCCTGCCATACTATCCTGAAAGACAAACAGGAGGGGATGGAAATTCTCCTTCGGGGCAAAACTAAAGTCACACTGAAATGTGACATTAAACTTATCATAAAAAAAACAGACGGGACCCCCATGGCGGCACTGGTTGAGGGCCGTTATAAAGGACAATTACTCGATATTGCTCCGGGCGACTTTATCATAACCAAACGTGTCCTTCTCCCCAAATATATGGCAGATGGTAAATACCTGATAGACTTATATCTAAGCCAGCCCATGGTCCAGGAATTAATCGTTGCCACTAACTGTATGATTCTTGAAATAGAGGGCTTTCACGATTCTTTTGCCAACTCTTTGTATTTATCAAAAGAAGGGCTCATCGGTCTGGAATCTTACTGATCGTTATAGCTAAGATAGCAAAAATGACGTTATTTATTTCATATGGCGATGATCGGTTCAAAGAATCTCTGAACCGGATTGCTCGTCAAGCACGAAAGATTGGCATCTTTGACCGAATAATCAAATATAGCCCCAAAGATCTTCCGGAATTCATCAAAGCGTCTCCTCTATTTGCATTCGATCGGGGAGGCGGATATTGGGTTTGGAAACCGTACATTGTTTACCAAACTTTGAATCTTTGCCAAGAAGGAGATATCCTTGTTTACGCAGATGCCGGCTGCACATTGTCCAAGGATAGCCCGGAATGGGAATACTACCTGAACTTGCTTCATACCCATTCTGCCATTTTCTTCCAATACCGGGAGAATTACGACTATGGGTGGAAATGCGTTCGAAAACCGTGTGGCGACGCTGTTGCCCTCAAGCATTGGATGAAGCCCTCCCTGGTTCAGTTCTATGAGCGTTCCCTTGGGTTAAATTATCTTGACTCTAGTAAGATCTTAGGGGGCTTTTTTATCATAAAAAAAAACCGTAAGGATCTTAGAACCATTGACGAATGGTATAAGATAACTCTGTTTCATCCAGAACTCGTTATGGACCCTTCAAACGACGATATCGCGGATTGCCCGCCTGACTTCTTTGAACACAGACACGATCAAGCAGTCCTTTCGCCACTTGTTTATCACTTCCAATCGGAAGACGATCTTGTCATTCTACCAGAAACCGCAGAATCAAAGATAGGGCACCCCGCAGTAATCGCAGATAGATGGCGGCAAGGAAAATCTTCTATTTTGTGGAAGATGAAGTATCTCCTTTGGAGTCTTTTGCAAAAATACTTGAAAACGTTATTGATTTCTTTACTTTAAAACGGTCTGGTCTTGAAGCTCTCCATTATCACGGTCACTTATAACAACAAGGCGGGGTTGTTGCTCACGGCTAAAAGCGTCGCGGAACAAGTGTTCCAAGATTTTGAATGGCTTGTCGTTGATGGAGGGTCCGTTGATGGCAGCCTAGATGTTCTTGCTGAATATGCCCCAATAATTGCATGGAGCATCAGTGAGCCGGACAACGGAATTTACGACGCAATGAACAAGGGTCTAGCAATGGCTCAAGGTGATTTTGTCCAATTCCTCAATGCCGGGGATTCTTTCCTTGACCAGAATGTGTTGGCCACTGTTTTCTCTGATAAGCGCCTAGAGGACGTCAACTACGGCGACCAATGGTGCGTCCATGGCGAATCTCTAGTCGAAAAGAGGCAGTATCCTCCTACGGTGGATCTCCCTTTTCTTTTCAATGCCCCTCTTGGACACCAAGCGACATTCATCAAAACAGACCTTGCAAAAGGTCATCCATACAGAACAGCCTTTTCAATTTCGGCCGACAGGGCGTTGTTTCTTGAATTATATCTCTCTGGCGCCAGTTTCCACTATCTAGGCTTCCCCGTCGTTTATTTTGACGCCGACGGAATCGGGTCTCGCGAAGAGACCAGGGAACAACGCCGCCAGCAATTTGACCAAATAAAAAAGACACTGCTTCCCGCTCCCGTTGTTTGTGACGTTGAAAAGCTAATGAAAAAAGCTGATGGGTTTGACTTTGTACAGCGTGTGCCGCCATTGAAATGGGCCTATTCGTTTTTTAAATGGCTACAGAGAAACACGACTTCGCGATGGAACAGGATCGGCTGATCTCAATAATCGTTCCAGTTTACAGGGTTGAGCCGTGGCTTGAGGAATGTGTTTCAAGCATTCGAGCACAGACCTATCGTAATTTAGAAATCATCTTGGTCGATGACGGCTCTCCTGACCGTTGCGGAGAAATCTGCGATCGGCTCGCCCGTGAAGATGGGCGGATCAGAGTTCTTCATCAGAAAAATGGAGGGTTGTCCGCTGCTCGTAATTCTGGGTTGGATCTTTGTCGTGGGGAATTTCTTGGGTTCGTGGATAGTGATGATACCATTCATCCAGAGATGTATGCTCGTCTATTAGAGAATATCACTCAAAATAACGTAAAACTCTCATTTTGCCACACTGTTGCATACGATGCCATTAAGGATCGTCCCGGTATTTCAAAGTTCGCCATTCCAAATGAAACGGAATGCCTCTCCGCGTCGGAGGTTATTCGTATGGCCTTGGATGAAAACAAATGGTTCTCTGTTTATACAAAACTGTATCACCGGAGTTTATTTGACAACCTGCGTTTTCCAATAAACAGGACGAATGAAGACTATCCGACGACCCTACGCATATTTGACCGATGCGATACAATTGTCGTCGATTATTGTGGGCTCTATTCCTACCGAAAACGAGAGAATAGTATTACGACCGCACCGATTAATGACCATTCGTTTGACCAGGCAATCAATGGAGAAGATGTTTATCTTTATATTAAAAAAACACATCCGGAATTCGCAGGTCTAGCGGCCCGGTTTTTTCTATCCGCCTGCTGCGGATTACTATTAAAAACAGATGGCATCCTCGAAAGGCGTTTTTCCGAAAACAGAAAGATCGTTGTTCAGTTGATTCGCAAGTATTATCCTGCAGAAAAGCATCGTACCCCTCTTTCTTGTTCACAAAAGATACTACTGTCTGCGGCTTGTAGAGGAATGACTTGTTATAAAATGGTTTCCTATGTTTACCGCTTCTTAAAAAAGAACTGAGTAGATGCCCTTTCTCAGTATCATTATTCCCGTCTTCAATCAGGCCGACCTCATAGGTCGATGTGTCAAGTCTATTCAAAATCAATCTTTTACAAATTTTGAAATCCTCGTCATTGATGATGGCTCTACTGATGCTTCTGATAGCATTATCAATCGTATTGTTGTCAATGACAACAGAGTTCATTATGTTCGAAAGAATCATCAGGGGGTGTCCTCTGCGCGCAATTGGGGAATAGAAATAGCGCAAGGAAAGTATCTTATGTTCATCGATGCAGATGACGAAGTCGAGAACAACTATTTGAAAAACATCGTTAACAAGGCTATTTCCTCTGAGGCTGATATTTTAATCTGGGGGATCAAGCACTGCGGCACCGACGGGCGAACTATAGACTGGAATCCGGAGTTGAATGGGTTATTCAATAGAAAGTCGTTCCTTGAGGCTTTCCCTGCAGAACAATACGGCCAGCACGAGGGCCTCTATGGGTTCGTATCTAACAAACTGGTCAAGAAGGACATTCTCCAAAGCGTAGGTTTACGCTTCGACACGGCATTGAGCCTGATGGAAGATTATAGTTTCTTTCTTGACTGTTATGCTCATTGTTCCTCGTTTTATTGTTTTTCCGAAACCGGGTATCATTATATTCAAAATGGCGCCGACAAAAGTCAACGGCACAAGGATGGGTCATACGAGCAGTTGATCACCGTGCAAACGAAATGTCTCAACTTGTTAATTGAGGAGAACGCCCTAACTCAGCAGAATGAATCGCATCTACTCGACGCAATCTCGCGCTTGTCGTTAGCGTTATTCCTTGAAATGAAAGAGATTGATTATTTTCGCTGCACATCAAAAATGACATTCCTTTGGGAAAACCGATTCTGTATCCCCGCCTTGAAAAAAGCCCGGCCTAAATGGCGAATCCTCAAATGGTTGATTCTGTCTAATAATGCCTCGTTAACCACCCTATACATTAAGCTGTGGCGGACATATTTATCCATAAGAGCAGGAAAAGGAAGATGAGAATCGGCCTCTATGCACATGGTGGTAGCGGCAACCATGGTTGTGAAGCCCTGGCGCGTTCAACCGTGGGTTTTCTCGGAGAGCACGAATGTGTGTTGTTTTCCGAACGCCCTAAAGATGACGTTCGTTATGGGCTTGACTCTCTGGCGACAATCGTTCCATCTCAGAAAGACCTTCCGAAAGGGCTGGGCTATTTCGCTTATGCTCTTGAAATGAAACGGAAGAGAGAGGATTCCGTTTTTTGGCGTTGGCGATATCGTGGTTTTGAAAGGAAAATCCGCAACTTGGATTTAGCCTTGGCTATCGGTGGCGACAATTACTGCTATAGCGGTTATCCGGAGCGTTTCTCCGTCTTAAACCGAAAGTTGGTTCAAAAGAAAATTCCGATTGTTTTATGGGGTTGTTCTATTGACAAAGAACGCCTAAGCCCCATGATGCTCGAAGACTTACGTCTTTACAACCTCATCGTCGCACGAGAAAGTATTACTTATCATACGCTAAAGGATGCGGGTCTTGACCATGTTGCCTTCATGCCAGACCCCGCATTTCTTCTGGAAGCAAAGGAGGCTGCCTTGCCCCAAGGTTTTTTGCCCGGAAAAATGGTTGGTTTGAATGTCAGTCCGCTCATTATCCGCCAAGAGCCCGATCCTGGATGCGTTCTTCGCAACTGCAGACAACTCATCAACCATATTCTTCAACAAACAGATATGGGCGTCGTTCTGATTCCTCATGTGGTTTGGTCGGACAATGACGACAGGATCCCTCTTGCTAAGCTTTATGAGGAATATGCTTCAAGCGGACGCGTATTGATGATTGACGATAATGACGCACCCGCGATTAAAGGAATAATACGCCATTGCCGTTTTTTGGTGGCTGCTCGTACACATGCGTCAATTGCAGGTTATTCAACGAAGGTCCCAACTGTGGTAATGGGCTATTCAGTTAAGTCCCGTGGGATCGCGAAAGATATTTTCGGCTCGGCCGATCATTATGTTTTGCCCATTGATCGAATGGCGGGAGAAGACGAATTGACCGAAGCTTTCAAGTGGCTTATCGCGAACGAGGATAGCGTTCGGAAGCTTTACGAGTCCAGATTGATGGACTATCTGTCTGGCTTGAACTCGTCTGTTTTGAATGGACTCTTATAAGGGAAAAGTCAGTATCATCATCGGTCTCTTCAATGTGTCAAAATACCTTGAAGAGAAGAGGCTTTCATGCATTCTTCAACAGACGTGGAGCGATCTTGAAATCCTGCTGATTAATGACGGCTCGACGGATAATACCCCCCATATTTGTCAAGAACTTGCAAAAGAAGACGCCCGTATTCGGCTGATTAACAAGCCAAATGGCGGGCTTGGCAGTGCTCGCAATGCCGGGTTGGATGCTGCTACCGGAGAGTTTGTCTGGTTTTATGATGTGGATGACGAGGTCGAATTGGATCTGGTTGAAAAGAATGTACGATGGATGCAAGAGTATCAAGTGGACATGACAATCTTTGGCATGTCTTACACTTATCCTGATACGGGCCGTACTGAAACATCTCACTTCAAGGACCGTCTGTTTACTAGCAACGAAGAGCTAAAAGCGTGTTTTGTTGATGATATCTTCCTTGTTCCTAACGGAAATGGTTTCGTTATTAACAAATTCTATCGACGGGATTTCATCCAACGTATCCGCGCTCATTTCGGCTGGCAGCGCATTCAGCAGGACGAGCTCTTCAATCTGCAGCTATATCCAAGAGTCAACAGACTGTATTTGTCGCAAGAACCGCTCTATCATTATTTCATCTATAGTAGTGGCAATAACCGATCCCGTTTTATACCGGATCGAATCTTGATTTACGAATCTATTTTTGATGGCATAAACCAATTTCAAATAGACTGGAACTTAACGGACGAAAGGATGGAAGACATCGCCTTCAAACGGCTCTATCAAGGGATTGATCTCTCCATCTTATTTAATACGTTTCACCCGGATGCTCCCTCTTCTCGAAAATGGAAAAAGGATGAAGTCCTAGGGGTTCTATCACGGCCGGCAGTATTACGATGCCTGGATTATTTCACAAAGCACAATGATTTTAACCTTGAAGGGAAACTGTTCCTTCATGCATATAACACAAGGAACTATCCGCAGATCCGCTTCTTCCGCACTGTCTTCCAAGCGCTAAGAAAAATCAAACATACTTTTGCGTCTTGAAAACCCTTTTTTTCGCCATCCATTACCTCGAACTCGGCGGCGCCGAGCGGAGCCTTATCGGGCTCTTACGGGCTTTGGATTATTCCAAGGTGAAGGTGGACCTGTTCGTCTACAGCCACCGAGGCGAACTGATGAAGGAGATTCCGCAAGAGGTCAATCTGCTGCCGGAGATTCCGGAATACGCGCAGATAGAAAGGCCCATGAAAGATGTCCTCAAGGATGGGTATTTGCGGTTGTTCCTGGCCAGAATCAAGGCGAAATGGCAATTTGCGAAATACAAGAAACAGAACCACCCGAAAGACGGAAACGCCATCTTCTCGTATGTTGCAAAGAATGTGACTCCCCTGTTACCGCCCATCAACCCCAAAAAGGAATATGACCTTGCGGTCAGTTTCTTGGCTCCGCACAACATCATCCTTGAAAAGGTCAGGGCTAGAAAAAAGGCCTGCTGGGTCCATACGGACTATACAAAGGTCGATATTAACACTGGCATAGAACTCCCCGTTTGGAGCCAATATGATCACATCGCGGCCGTTTCAGAAGGCGTAGCCGAAGCTTTCATCAAGTGTTTTCCTTCGCTTCGCGAGAAAGTCGATGTTGTCCCTAATATCATTGACACTCAATATGTTCAGGAGCAATCCCAAGCTTTCGACGTCAAGGCCGAAATGCCCCAGGAAGACGGGACAACCCGGCTGCTCTCCGTCGGCCGCTTTACCGAGGCGAAGAACTTCGACAACGTCCCCGACATCTGCCGGCGCATCCTCGATGCCGGTGTTCCGGTCCGATGGTACCTCCTCGGCTACGGTGGCGACGAAACGCTTATTCGGCAGCGGATTGCGGAAGCTGGCTTGGGAAAGCATGTGATCATCCTCGGAAAGAAGGATAACCCCTATCCATATATGCATGCCTGTGATGTGTACGTTCAACCTTCCCGATATGAGGGTTGTCCCGTTACAATCCAGGAAGCGCAAGCCCTTGGAAAACCGATTATCGCGACGTCTTTCCCGACCGTGAAGAGCGCTATTCAAGACGGAGTAAGCAGGGTTATCGTGCCGCTTGATAACGAGGGCTGCGCCCAAGGGATTATCCGAGTTCTACAGAATCCGGAATTACAAAAAAGACTCTCGGGAATACACAACGAAGATTTGACTGAAAACAAGAGTTTGACCACGATATACGAATGGACAAAATAAGCTCAAAGAAGAAAAGAATCTACCTTTGCCTCGCCCATCCCGGGGGAAAGGAACAAGACTATATCCGCAAGGCCTTCGAGGACGACTGGATTGCTCCCCTCGGCCCGAATGTGGACGGTTTCGAGGACGACCTCAAGCAGTTTCTCGGTGGAGAAAAAGAGGTGCTGGCAGTGTCGTCAGGGACAGCGGCCGTCCACCTGGGACTCGTCGGCTGCGGTGTGGGCCCCGGCGATGAAGTCATCGCCCAAACTTTCACGTTCTGCGCATCCGTGAATCCAATCGTCTATCTGGGCGCAAAACCGATACTCGCTGATAGCGAGAAAGACACCTGGAATATGGATCCGGACTTGTTGGAAGAGGCCATCAAAGACCGAATCACGAAGACAGGCCACACACCTAAGGCTATTGTTCCCGTCTCCCTTTACGGCATGCCTTACAAGGTAGACCGGATTCTGGAGATCGCCGACAAATATGGAATCTCCGTCGTGGAAGACAGCGCAGAGGCCCTTGGAAGCCGGTTTGGCGGAAAGGCGCTTGGCACCTTCGGCCGCTTCGGTGTGCTGAGCTTCAATGGGAACAAGATGATTACGACCTCTGGCGGTGGCGCATTGATCTGCCCCGATCTGGAAACGAAAAAACGGATGCTCCATTATGCAACGCAAGCTCGCGAACCGTTCCCCTACTATCAGCACGAAAACCTGGGCTATAACTATCGCTTGTCCAATGTCTGTGCGGGGATTGGTCGGGGGCAGATGCTGGTGGCAGATGAGCACATCCAGCACCACCACAAGGTGGCCAAGATGTATGCTGACCTTCTGAAGGACATCCCGGGCATCAAAGTCCACGGAAATCCGTCATCGGAGATCGACAGCAATTTCTGGCTTAGTACCATCGTGTTGAATCCCGAACATCGTGTGCGAGGACAAGAAGAGAGCCCGAGTGGCGAGACTTCCTGTGAGCCCAACCCGAATGTGATGGCGCTGATTCGCCGGCTTGACGCAGCCGGGATAGAGACTCGGCCGCTCTGGAAGCCGATGCATCGCCAGCCTCTTTATAAGGACGCTCCGTACTACGGCCAAGCGGAGCCGGTCAGCGAGAACCTGTTCCGCGCTGGACTCTGTCTTCCGAGCGGCCCTAGAGTTTCTGAGGAGGATATCCGTTACATCTGTGACATGATTCACGAATCTATCAAAGCATGATTCCCAAAATCATCCATTACTGTTGGTTCGGCCGAGGCGAACTGACTCCGCTGGCGAAGAAATGTATCGCTAGCTGGCGGCGGTTTTTCCCTGGCTATGAAATCAAGGAATGGAACGAGGACAACTTCGACGTGAACATCATCCCTTATACGGCTGATGCCTATAAGGCGAGGAAATATGCTTTTGTCAGCGACTATGCCCGATTCTGGGTGCTTTATCATTTCGGAGGTGTGTATTTCGATACGGATGTCGAGGTGATTCGGCCAATGGATGATGTCCTCGATAAGGGATCGTTCATGGGATTTGAACAGCTTTACCCTAGCCCTTCTGTTGCTCCGGGGCTTGGAATCGCCGCCGAACCCGGAATGGACATATACCGGTCCATATTAGACCGATATGAACAGATGTCTTTCTTTTCGGCAAATGGAGCCATCAATTCTTATACGATGATTCCGATGGTAACAGACTTGCTGAAAGAATGGGGACTGGTCTGCAATGGAACCATTGAGCGAATCGCCGATGTAGATATTTATCCGCCAGACTGGTTCAATCCATTTGATGACGCCACTGGAAGGCTTCATAAGACGGAAAACACGCGAACCATCCATTGGTTCGCCAAATCCTGGCTTCCTGCCGAACCGGCATGGAAAATCTGGACGAAGCGATTGTTTAGACGAGTCGTCGGAACAGAACGGTTGACTAGACTCGGCCAATTCCTGAAAAAAAGATGAGCCCCTTCATCTACCAAGATGTGTTTACTGGCGCGGCTGCTCTGCTAGCGGTAACGTTGGGGGCGACTCGAATTACCTCTCCGGACAACTCGTTCCAGCAGAATGGAAGCCGTTTGTTTTGGCCCTTGCTCTTATGTCTTGGACTAACACTCTGGATTGGCTTTCGGCCCGTCAGCGGCGGCGCTTTTGGCGATACGATCAATTACGCAATGGAGTACACCACTCTGGACCCTCGTCACATTTCTATGGACTGGAGCGAAGAGTGGATTTGGCAATGGCTGATGAATGGATGCAAGGCGGCAGGCTTCGGTCTCCCCGTCTTCTTTACCATTGTCGCGGCTGGGTATGTGTTATCCGCCTTTTGGGCAGTCAAGCTTTTCCTGCCCAAAGACCCGATGTTGGGGACCATTTTCCTCCTGTCGTCCTTGATGTTCTTCCCGTTCGCAGTCAATGGCCTCCGTAACGGGCTGGCTTGTCATCTCGTCCTTCTGGGGGCAGCTTGGTTGTTTGATGACAAATGGGTTCCGGGGGCTCTTACGCTGCTAGTAGCACTCGGCATCCATCGAAGTGTGCTCCTTCCCATCCTCGCCATCGTTTTTGCTCGATTCTTATTCCGGAATATCCGCTATGCGATTGTATTCTGGATTTCGGCCATTATTGTTTCTTTGGTCGCAGGAGATGCTTTCGCAAGTTTCTTCGCAGGGCTGGGCTTTGATGACCGGATGTCACAATATACATCCATCACCGATATGTCCGAGTTCTCCAAAGCCGGTTTTCGGTGGGACTTCTTGCTGTATAGCGCGGCGCCTATCGTGATGGCCTGGTATGTCTGTATCAAGAAGGATTTGCAGGATAATTGGTACAACGCTATCTGCACTGTTTACTGCATCTGTAATGCCTTTTGGCTCTTGGTTATCCGCTCTGCCTTCAGTAACCGCTTCGCCTACCTGTCCTGGTTCCTATACCCTATCGTTATCGCCTATCCTCTTGTAAATATGCCAATCCGTGAGGATCAAGACCGCTTTACGGGCTGGATCCTTATTGCTTATGTCGGTTTCTCGGCCTTTATGTGGTTCATTTTCTGGTAATGAAAACGCTGACCGTCTTTACTCCAACCTATAACCGCGCCCACACGTTGGAACGGTTATACCGGAGCCTTTGCGCACAGACCTGTCAAGACTTTGATTGGCTGGTCATCGATGATGGTTCCACGGATAGGACAACGGCACTCATTCAATCCTTCATAGACGAAGGGAGGATTCCAATCCGATACATTTACAAAGAAAACGGTGGTCTCTACACTGGATACAATACTGCATATGCAAATATAGAAACGGAGTTGAATGTTTGCGTTGATAGCGATGATGCAATGCCAGAGAATGCCGTTGAAATCATTCTCCGAACCTGGCAAGAAAAAGGAGACGATCGTTTTGCCGGCTTAATTGGCTTGGATTGTTACATGGATAGCGGAAAGCCTATCGGGGGAGTTTTTCCAGACAAGCTGAAAGAATGTTACTTGTTGGATCTTTATACCAAACGAATTCATCGAGGAGACACAAAACAAGTCATGCGGACGGACTTGATGAAACACGTCGCACCCATGGTCGGCTTTCCTGGAGAAAAGAACTTCAATCCAATCTATCTGCTCCTGCAGGTTTGTGACGAGTATCCTTTGCTTGTCGTTAACGAACCTCTTTGCTTGGTGGAATACCAACAAGACGATAGCATGTCCCGAAACATCTGGTGGCAATATATGGATAGCCCTCGAAGTTTCGCAAAGTTACGCCTCTTGGAGATGAACCTCAAGCGGAGCACGCCCTGGAATCGCTTCAGGAGCAGTGCACACTATATCGCAGAATCTCGGATCGCCCAAGATAAAACATGGCGTCACATCCTCTCCAAGAAAGGCTTCTACCTGACAACCGTGATTCTTGGGACTTTGCTTTTCTACGTTATTAAATGGAAGAATCGAATGGGGCGCTGTTTTTTTTAGACCAATCCGTCTATCTGCGCCAATCCACATCGGCCTGTTGTCGCTATTTTTGTTAATGTCACATGATTAATTCTGATCTGATCAGTATTGTCGTTTCGGCACACAATGAAGAAAACCGATTGTCGTGGTGCTTAGAATCCATTCGTATACAATCCTATGACAATTTGGAGATTCTCCTTGTTGATGATGGATCAACCGATAACACGGCATTGATATTAGATGACTTTGCCCAAATAGACCCGCGAGTAAGAGTTATTCATCAACCCAACAAAGGACTTTGGGCGGCTCGAAATCGCGGCCTTTTAGAGGCTCGCGGAAAATATATTATGTTTCCTGACGCTGATGATTATTTTCACAAGGACACCCTATCTTTATTGCATTCCGCCATTACTGTTGGTGGAAAAGACTTTCCTCTTGCTATATGTGATGTAAAAATGACAACCCGCCATGATGAGGACATTCATAGCAATCAATCCTTGAGGTATCAATACTTGTGTCAAGACGATCTTTTCGCTCTTCTCTTTTCTGACGGACCTCGCGAACTTATCGGTAAACCAAACTGGAACAAACTATACCGGATCGATCGCCTTCCTTCCCCCTTTCAAAAGAATTATATCAGGGCCCAAGATTGGGACTCGAATATGCGACTTTATACTATGACTTGTGAGGCCATCTATGTTGAAAACACGTTATATTTTTATTATCAGCACTCGAATCAATTAACAAGAACGAATGACTACTGGGAGTTGCGCTTCGATTGCGAAACTTCGATGCTGCATGATAACTATCTGAATTTACCGCTATCGTGTAAACAATACAGCCATTACTATTTGGATAAACTCTATCGACGGATGATTATTTGGAAAGCCAAGCGGAAGCTGTATTCTGATCCGGATTTCGTCTTGCGAAAATGTCAACAATACGAAAAAGACACCATCAAGGGGCTGCTGGAGAACAATCGGATATCGCTTCATAGAAAAATAATCTACTTATTTCTTCTTCGGCTCAGCGGATTAACCAAGTTGTTATTAAAGCTTTCCAATAATCTATAATGATTCCCAAAATACTACACTTTTGTTGGCTTGGGCCAGACCCTTACCCTCCTCTCGTAGTTCGCTGCATCGATAGTTGGCATCGTCTTCTTCCTGATTGGGAGTTTAAATTATGGGACAAAAACTGTATCGATATAATCAATTCTACCTGGGTTAGAGAAGCGTTTCAAACTAAATCCTATGCTTTTGCCGCTGACTACATACGATTATGGGCGGTTTATCTTTATGGCGGTTTTTATCTTGATACCGACGTTGAAGTCCTTCGGGATTTTTCTCCTCTTCTTTCCTTGCCTTATGTATTTGGTCTTGAGAATGTCAGCGGAAAGATAGAAGGGGCAACCTTTGGGTCTGAACCAGGCAACAAGCTAATCAAGGACTGTCTCTCCTTCTATGATCGAGAAGCCCATTTTATAACCGCTGGCGGAAAAAGAAAAGAGGACTTAATCCTCCCAGAGGTAATGAGTTCAGTATTTACAAGCGGAGGTAGAAGGATCAAGATCATTCAAGAACCCAAAGAGTTCACTCTTAACAACGAGGACGTTCAGGTGTTCTCAAAAGAGTATTTCAGCCCCAAGAATTATATCTACAAGGATTATCGGGACTTACGTCCATATACCTTTTCTATTCATCACTTTAATGCTTCGTGGATGTCTAAAAAGAAAAAGTTCTCCTTGTTTTTAAGAAGAATTCTTCCCTTGAGCCTCTCGGAGCCACTCTTTTGGGTATGGAATAAAATACGATCTACTTAGCGTTTGATAACGATTGCTCTGTATGACGATTAGTTTTATAATTCCGATATACAACGCTTATAATACCCTTTCGACCTGCTTGAAGTCAATTCTTTCTCAAGGATTGGACGCGAAAGACTATGAAGTTCTCCTCATAAATGATGGAAGCACTGATGGGTCATACGGTTTATGCCAAGATTTGAATAATAAATATCCTTCGATCAGAATCTTTTCTCAGGATAATAAAGGACCATCAGAAGCGAGAAACATCGGGATCTCTGCTGCAAATGGTGATTACTTGTGCTTCGTTGATGCTGATGACATCCTAGTCTCTGATGGATTATCTTCTCTCATTCCATATTGCAAGGAAGACTATGATCTTATCCGATTCTGGAGCGAACTGAAGCACCCGGGCACCGTCCCTAATAAGACCATAGCCGACGGGCGTATCATCTTCCAAGGAGATGGATACCATTATCTTCGCACTTATGGATTGGAAACTTTTTGCTGGTGTTACTTGTATCGTCGGTCGTTTCTGTTAGAAAAGAAACTCCGTTTTCAGCCCAAGATCATTGGAGAGGATTTCGCGTTCATGTATGACGTTATGATGGCTCAGCCGACCATCATTTCCATAGCTTCGAGAATATATCAATACAATATTGTTCCGAACAGCCTCTCTACAATACGGAACCCGGAACATTCTCGACGCTGGGTTCATGATTTGACACATACGATGAAGAGAATTCATCGCGGCCTTGAGTCTTTTAGAGAGAATGATTCCCTCCTTTACAATAAGTGCCGGAAATCCTTAGATGCTAAACTGGTTTCTCTGTTTTCCAGGGTTTTATCCGCTAAATACTCTTTATCTGAGTATAAGTCTTTACTTAAAGAATTCAAAAGTTATGGCCTGCTCCCTTTGTCTTCTTTGCAAAGGAGTACAAGGGAAGAGTGGGTCCACCGTGCCCTTTCCTTCTTGATTCGGTATCCCGCTCTTTATCCTGCCGCCAGTACTCTGTTCTGTCGCATTTTCTTGCCATACATTTATCCAAGAATTGACAGGAATGGCTAACACCACCTCCCTCCCTTCCTATTCCATCGCCATCCGCACTCTCGGCACCGCCGGGGATAAGTTCCAAAAGGAACTGGAGTCCATCTGCGCCCAAACGGAGCAGCCGGAAAGGGTGATGGTTTATATTGCGGAAGGGCATGACCGTCCGGGGTTTACGATCGGCAAAGAACAATACGTTTGGGTTAAAAAAGGCATGGTGGCCCAGCGGGCGCTTCCGTATAATGAGATCTCCAGCGACTGTATCCTGCTGCTAGATGATGATGTATCGCTAGCGCCTGACAGTGCGGAGCATATGCTGCGTGTTTTGGTTGAACAAGATGCCGATGCCCTTGGTGCAGATGTCTTCAAGAATCATGACATGCATTTCTCCGATAAAGCTTTTGCGGCAATATCGAACCTGGTGTTTCCGCATCGAAATCGAAGCTGGGCTTTCAAGAATCTCCGAAACGGGTCTTTTTCTTACAATAATCACCCATCAAAACCTTTCTACTGGTCGCAGAATTGTGGCGGTCCTGCCATGCTTTGGAGAAAAGAAGCCCTAGCCAAGGTACATCTTGAAGACGAGATCTGGATGGATGATTTGGGATTTGCTTACCTAGATGATACCCTTGAAACGTACAAACTGCACCTCAACGGCGGAAAGCTAGGGGTCCTTTATGATTCCGGAATCACGCACCTGGATGCAAGATCTTCGAGCGGTGCTTACAAGACAAGTCCTGACCGTTTCTACATCAGAACGAAAGCTTCGTTCATGGTCTGGTGGCGCAGTTGTTACCGAACTGGGATAGACACGCCCTTCTCTCGTTTTCTTGCAGCTGTATCATTTGGTTTCAAATCATTATGGCTGGTTCTCGTGACCTGCGGCGCAGCTTTGTTTCGTTGGGACAAAAGTTACCTTTCCCTTTATTTCAAAGGACTCCGTGACGGATTCCGGGAAGTCCACTCGGAACCGTTCTGCTCTCTTCCTCCTTTTGTGTCGACAAAATGAACTTCGTCTATTATATCCACGACGTAGCCTCCTCTGAAGAGTTTGAGCAGACGATCAACTTCCTTCGGAAACGATACCGGTTCATTACTTCGGATGAGCTTCGCTCCTATCTGAACAAAAGCATTTCTTTGGATGGGACTTGCCTTCTCACAATTGATGACGGATGGTTGTCGACATACAAATACATCTTTCCGGTCATCAAGAAATATGGCATTCCCGTCCTCTTGTTTGTCTCTCCGGAAGTATGTGAAGGACATCTGGACTATTGGTTCTATCGATTACGGTTTTGTGATGAACTCGCCCTCAAGACGTCGCTGATTAATCAGAAACTATATGATTCCAAGATCTGGGATTTTCCGCTGGATTTATTGTTAAAAGGACTTCCAGCTGACACAATTTCCGTTTTATTATCCGCTTGCCTGCCCGAAAAGAAGCTTCCGCGCGGCTTTATCAATGTGCAGGAATTATTGGAAATGCGGGACAGCGGATTGGTAGAAATCGGCGCTCATACACTGACGCATCCTATCCTGAGCATGGAGAGTGATGAAAAAGCGGAACGTGAAATCATTGATTCCATCCGCCACTTGGAAAAACTCGTGGGAGCTCCGGTCCGTAGCTTTGCATACCCGAATGGAATTCCGCAGTTGGACTTCGGGAAAAGGGAAATGCGCCTTTTAGAAAAAACCAATGTTGACTTAGCATTCAGCGTTGAGTCCAATATTGTCACACAACACACACATCCTCTGGCGATTCCCAGGGTCGGGAGTATCAACCGATTAAGGCTTGGATCTTTAGGCGTACGACTGCCCTCTTTGACAAACCAAGCTGGCATACGCAAACTAATTGCCAAACATCTCCTTTAATCCGGCATGAAGATTCTCCACATCATCACCTCCCTTCGGACCGGCGGCGCAGAGCGGCTGGTGGCGGAGCTGGCGCGGCGTCATCATGCCGATGGCGACGAGGTGGAGGTCCTGTTGTTCGACGGGACGCGAACGCCGCTTTTCGAAGAGTTGGAAAAGGGCGGGGTCCCGGTCCATGCGCTTGGGGAAGGATTCGCGGCGATGTCCAATCCGCTATTGCTACCCGCATTGACCCGATTCCTTCGGAAGCATAAGTTCGACATCGTCCATACCCACAATTCATCCTGCCAGATTCTTACGGCCATGGTCCCTGCGCTTACCCGCATTACCACGGAACACGGAACCATAAACCGTCGCCGCAACTGGCGATGGTTCAGGCCCATAGACCGATGGATGTATGGCCGATACTGCCGGATCGTGTGCGTCGGGGAGGAGACGCGGAAGACTTTGAGCGACTGGCTCAAGAGGCCGGAGTTGGACAAAAAGATGAGCGTCATTCCCAACGGCATTGACCTTCAAAGGATTACTTCGGCCACGCCGGCTGAAGATCTTACGAAACGGGAAGGCTTCAAGATCCTCATGGTCTCCGCCTTCCGGCCCGAGAAGGACCAGCAGACGCTCATTCGCGCCATTCAGCTACTCCCCGAGACCTACCAACTCTTCTTGGCCGGTGGCGCAGAGACGCCGGAGAATCAAAGGATCATGGACGAATGCAAGGCCCTCGCAAAGGGCCAGAGAGTTCACTTCCTTGGGGTCCTGTCGGACGTCCCTAACCTCTTGGCGGCGGCCGATGCCGTAGTGCTTTCCTCCAAACACGAGGGGATGTCCCTTTCGGTGCTGGAGGGGATGGCGTCCGGGAAGCCGATGATTGCCAGCGATGTGGAGGGCATGCGGGACCTCGTCGGCGGCGCCGGCCTCCTCTTCCCGCAGGGAGACGCCGAAGCCCTGGCGACCCTCATCCGCGAGGTATGCGAGAACCCCGAGAAGGCCCGGGAAATCGGCCGTAAGTGCAGGGAGCGGGCGATGCAATACGACATCGCGGAGACCGCCAAAAGATATCACGCGCTGTATGAGGAGGTTCTCGCAAGCGCCAAAGCCGGCGCCAAAGCCGACCCCGCCACCCCCCGCCGTTAGGAAAACCCCTCCAAAATCGCTAAATTTGTAGGTTATTCGCTTAAATCGATAATAGATGGTACGCTTGAGAAAAACCGGCTTGTTGGCAATCCTGTTATTCTTCGCAGGATTGTGCGCCGGCGCCGCTCCGCTGCCCGAGTGGGCGCGGAAGGGCGAGGCCTATATGAACAGGAAGCGCACGAACACCAGCTATTCGTTCAAGGTGTTCAGGTCCGAGGATGCCTATCTGTCCCGCCTGCAGGAGAACCGCTTTTTCCCGCTGCTCGCGTACCTGGGCGACAAGTATGGCGTCGCTCCCGAAAAGATGGCCCTCGACAGCCTGTCCAACGGGCTCGGCGCGCCGGCGACCTACCGCATCTCCTTCCCGGAAAACGGCCGGCAGGCCACGGTCCTGGCCCAGCGGGTGGACGTCTATGACACCGTCGATTACAACACGGACCTCAACCCCGTCTTCGAGTATTACCAGCTGTACGCCGTCTCGGAAAAGGATGTCACGCCCGTTTTCGACACCTTCGAGCGCGGCGAGCGCAGCAAGGGGAAGGCGGCCCTGATGAACATCATCCCGGGCGCCGGACAGCTCTATAAGGGCCACACGCTCAAGGGTTACACCATCCTCGGATCGGAAATCGCCCTCGGCGTCACGGCCATCACCCAGCAGGTCAAGGCCAACTACTACGACAAGATGGCCGAGACCGCGACCGTCGGGGCCGACAGCTACCGCAACGACGCCATCGGCCGCCGGCGCATCCGCAACGCGGCGCTCATCACGATGGGTGGCATCTGGGCCTACAGCATCTTCGACGCCCTGGTGGCCGAGTCGATGCCCAACATCTCCGTTTCCGCCCCCTCGGGCGCCCAACTGACCGTCGCCCCCGCCTCCACGAGCGCCGGCATCGCCCTCGTCTACCGCTTCTAGGAAATGACCGACCGGAAGAAGATCATACGCACCGCCACGGTCCCGCTCTCGCTGGACCTGTTCTGCCGCGGTCTTCTCCGGGACCTGTCGTCCCGTTACGAAATCATCGCCCTTTCCTCGCCGCAGCCGGAGCTGGACAGCATCCGCAAGCGGGAGAAAGTCCGGACCATCTCCGTGCCCATGGCGCGGAAAATCGCCCCCTTCAGCGACCTGAAATCCCTGTTCGAGCTCATCCGCGTCTTCCGGAAGGAACGGCCCGACATGGTCCATTCCATCACCCCGAAAGCCGGGCTCCTGTCGATGATGGCCGCCCGATGGACCCGCGTCCCGGTCCGCATCCATACCTTCACCGGCCTCATCTTCCCCTATGAAAAGGGCTGGAAACGCCGCCTGCTGATGACGACGGACCGCCTGACCGCCTCCTGCGCCACGCACGTGATTCCCGAGGGTGTCGGCATCCGGGATGACCTCATCCGCTTCAAGATCACCCGGAAACCGCTCCGGGTCCTGGGCAACGGCAACGTGCGGGGCATCGACCTGAGCCATTACGTCCGGACGGAAAAGCTGAGCCGCAGCGCGGCGGACCTCCGGAACTGCTACAACATCCCCGACGACGGCTTCGCCTTCATTTTCGTGGGCCGGCTGGACCGGGACAAGGGCATCGACGAGCTCGTCCAGGCCTTCCGGATGCTGGAAAAGGACGAGCCGAAGGTCCATCTGTTCCTCGTCGGCGCCGAAGAACCCGAAGGGAAGTCCATCCTGGACGAGACGAAGGAAATCATCGCCCGGGACGACCATATCCATCTTTCCGACGGCTGGCAGGCCGATGTCCGGCCCTGGTATGCCGCCGCCGACGCCCTGGTCCATCCGAGCCGCCGCGAAGGTTTCCCGAACGTGGTCATCGAGGCCGGCGCGATGGGGCTTGCGTCCATCGTGACGGACATCAACGGCTCCCGGGAAATCGTGAAGGACGGGCAGAACGGCACGATCGTTCCCGCCCAGGACCCGGAGGCGATGTACGCGGCGATGAAGGACTTCCTGGAGCATCCGGAAAAGGTCCAGGAAATGGCCGCGGCCGCCCGCGATCTGTCCAAACGGTATGAACAGAAATATGTCCGGCAGTGCCTGGACGTCTTTTACAGGGAGGTGCTCCGATGATCCGCGCGCTCGTAGCCTTCAAACGCCGGTGCCCGTGGGCCTGGAACCAAGTTGAGTGCGCCAATGGCCTGCTCTTCCGCCTCCGGTACCGCAAGATGGACACCCTCGCCGCCGGAATCCTGGACAAGGCCGATGCGGCCGGCTGCCGGTTCTCGCTCCTCGAGAAAGAGGACCTGCCGGCGCTGGAAGCGCTGCTTGCCGGCCAGCCTCAGGAGAACCTGAAGTGGTTCCACCCCCATGCCTTCGACCGGAAGACGCTGGCCCGGCTGTACCGGAACCCCGCCTTCCTGATGATGAAAGTGAACGCCCCCGACGGCCCGCTCGTCGGCTATTTCTTCCTCCGGTGCTTCTTCATCGGCCGGGCCTTCGCCGGCCTGCTGGTGGACCCGGCCTGGCAGAATCGGGGCGTCGGCACGGCCATCTGGGCCTCCTGCGCCGAGATCTGCGCCCGCGCCGGGCTCCGGATGCAGGCCACCATCTCCACGGAAAACAAGCCCTCGATGGTCTCCTGCCGGAAAGGGACCGACTGCCGGGAGCTGCAGCCCCTGGAAGATCATTACCTGGCCGTAGAATGTAAACAGAAAGCGTAACCGTATGCTGAAGTACCTGTTCGACCGCATCCTCGCCCTCGGGGGACTGGTGATCCTTTCGCCGGTCCTGCTGGCCGTGGCCCTGCTCGTCCGGATCAAGATGCCGGACGGGCCGGTGCTGTTCCGGCAGGTACGGATCGGCCGGGACGGGAAACCCTTCTCGCTGGTGAAATTCCGGACGATGAAGGGGGACCAGACCGGCGAGACCGTCACGGTCGCGGGCGATCCGCGGATCACGCCGCTGGGCGCGAAACTCCGCCGGTACAAGCTGGACGAACTCCCCGAGCTGTGGAACGTCCTCATCGGCGACATGAGCTTCGTGGGCCCGCGCCCCGACGTGCCCGGCTATGCCGACGCGCTCACGGGCGACGACCGCGAAATCCTGCAGCTCCGCCCCGGCATCACCGGTCCCGCCACGCTGAAATACCGGAACGAGGAAGAACTGCTGGCCGCGGTGGACGACCCCGTGCGCTACAACGACGAGGTCATCTTCCCCGACAAGGTGCGCCTCAACCGCCTGTACCTGCACCATCGGACCCTGGGGATGGACCTCCGCCTCCTGTGGGCGACCGTCTTCGGCCGGAAGATCGTGTTTGAGGGCGAAACTATTTGACAGAGAACAACTTAAGACATATCCTGCCATGAAAAGGATGCTGAACAAGCTTTGGATCGCGGTCGGCCTGCTGGCCACCATGCCGCTGGCCGCCCAGGTGGACGACAAGTACAAGGATTACCGGGAAGTGTACCGGGATTCCTCCGTGGTCGCCCACACGAAAGACGTGTTCGTCGAAGGCGCGGACGGAACCAATCCCTTCGAGGTGGTTTCCAACCCGTTCCGCCAGAACTGGTTTGTCTTCGGGACGGCCGGCGCCCATACCTTCCGGGGCGACTATTCCAAGGACGGCCCCTTCATGGGGACGGTCTCGCCCGACTTCAGCGTGGGCTTCGGCAAGTGGTTCATGCCCTGGCTGGCCCTGAAGGCCGAATTCATCCTGTCCGATTCCCGAGGGTACACCGAGTACAAGACCGCGCATTACGGTTACGGGGACTGGATCGAAGGAAACCCCGGCTACCGCAAGATGAAGACGCGCTGGTGGGACCTCGGCGGCTCCGCCATCATCAACCTCACCCGCCTCTACTACGGGTATGAGGGGTATGGCGCCCGGGACCACATGGGCCAGCTCATGGCCGCGGCCGGCATCGGCGCCGTCCATCACATGGGCTACGAGCACTCCTACGGCTCGGACAACGAGCTCAGCGCCCACCTGGAGCTCCAGTACAGCCAGTTCTTCAACGCGAAGAAGAACGTCTCCCTGGACCTCGAGGCCCGCGCGCTCCTGTACCAGACCAACTTCGACCTGGAATACGGCCAGGCGGACCATGCCGCCCAGCACGTGGACGCGAACCTCGGCCTGAATGTCGGCCTGACGTTCTACCTGGGCAAGAAGGGCGCGAACGGCTGGCGCCGCGGCGGCAGCACCGTCCATGAGCGGGAGTACAAGGAGACGCAGAAGGTCATCATGAAAGTGAAGGAAGACGAGCGGCCGCGCGCCGTCAAGAGCGGCACCCTCACCTTCTTCGTGTTCTATCCGAACAACTATTCCGGCCGCAACGACGCCCCGATCGTGGCGGGCGCCCCGGTCAATGCCATCGACTACCTCGCCGGCGGCATCTTCACCCAGAAGCAGTACACCGACGGCTCCCTGCGGACCATCGTCGACCTGCCCACCGAGCGGGCCGACAAGGACTTCGCGGTCGATTTCGTCCCGCGCGGCTATGAGATGCTGACCGACCAGCCGCTGTCCCTGAGCCTGGACAAGGCCGACATGAAAGCCTTCGCCGACAAGGCCGGCTTCTGGTACGCCCCGATCGACGACGGCCTCCACACCTGGCAGTACCGCATCGACGACGCCACCCTGCGCCAGCAGCTCGTGAGCGGCGATAACTACAAGGAGAGCGAGTCCTTCGGCCTGAACGCCCATTCCGGCCTTGCGACCGTCCGCCAGTACATGGACCTGGACGAGGCCGACGAACTGGTCAGCTTCGCCGACGTGTACGCCGCGATGACCTCGAACGAGGGATACGTGTCCCGGTTCACCGACGCCGGGACGGTCGACATGATCCGCGACATCCTGGACCGCGGCGCCATCCTGCTCATCCAGGCCGACGGCCTGGCGACGAGCCAGGACAACTACTCCGGCGCCGACGCCGAGCGGGTGGGACAGGAGCGCAACACCGCCCTGGCCGACAACCGCGCGAACACGGTCATCTCCTGGCTGACGGCCGACCCTCGCATGCGCGACGTCCGTTCCCAGTCGTTCATCTACAACAACAAGGGTGACATCCGGAAGGTCGACGACCCGAGCACCCGGGGCCTCAACGCCAAGCTGAACCGCTGCGTGAAGGTCCGGATCCGGTATATGATCAAGTAAGGATCAGCGGAAATACTGTCCCAGCCAGGCCGCGTCGACGCGCGCGAAACCGGGTTCGGGACGGACATCCGGATGGCGCCCGAGGATTCCTCGGGCGTCTTCGTATACATGGAAGCCCACGTTCACGACCTTCATCTCCCCGTCCAGGGGGAAGGAGAACACGAGGTCGTTGTCGGGCCCGTCCATCTTGAAGAACTTGAGCGGCGCGTCCTGGATCTCCGGACGCCGCTGCTGGTCCGCCATCTCCAGGCGGGTGACGTACTTGCACATCTCCACCAGGACGTCGTCCAGGCCGCAGGCGTGGATATTGACCTTCTCCACCAGGTCACCCACTTCCCGCACGAGGCGGAGGGTGTAGCCCTCCAGCTCCTTGACGGCGTCCACGACGGCCTGGGGTGGCTCGGCGTCGCCGGGCAGGAGCCAGACCATCAGCTTCTCCGCCGGGTCATGGTACAGCGTCTGGTACTTGAGGAGGTTCCGGGCCCCGCAATGGGGGCATTCCCACACGAAGAGCGAGCCGTCCCGGACCCGGGCCTTGAGGTCCGGGTCCTGGGCGACGTTGATGCTCGGATAGGTCGTGACGGCGTGGCTTTCGCCGCAGCGGCTGCAAGTTGCGTTCATCAGAGTTTGGTGTTGAAGACGAGCCCGGCATAGAAGGGCTTGAGGCCCCGGACCTGCTCCTGCAGGAACGGGAAGGCCGAGCCGCCGCTATAGGCGAGCCGCACGCCGATGCTGAAGTTGCTGGAGATGAGGACGAGGCGCTGGATGTTCACCGCGATGTCCGCGCCGGCGCTCCAGAGCGTATTCCCGGTCAGGCCGGAGCCTGCGGCGGGGCGGAGGAACGAGAGATCCGCGAAGGGAACCACCTCGAAGTTCCGGAAATAGAAGATGTTGCCGATGGCGAAGTCCACCGGCAGGATGGGCATTGCATAGTCCAGGGACACCTTTCCGGCCAGCGGGGCGGCGGTGAGCAGGAGCGCCTCGACGGACGCGTCCTTGGCCAGGCCGCGGGGGGCCGGCGGGCACGGATCTGCGAACCAGGTGGAGAACTTGTCCATCGTATAGTGCCGGACGGCGGCGCCCAGCTTCAGGCCGTGCCACGGATGGAAGCCCGGGAAATAGGCATACACCTTCCCGTATTCCGACCAGTTGAAATCGACGCTGGTCACACCCGCTTCGAAGCCGAAGCCCTTGGAGGACATCATCTGCGACGGGGCGGCGGGACGGAGGAAACTGCCGCGCAGGACGGCCGCGGTCCGGTACGCCGTGGCCTGGGAGTGCCAGGCAAGATCGTATCCCTTATCCTCGGAATAGCCTCCTTCCGCGTTCGGATCGGCCTTCACGGGCAGGAAGGGCCCGTACAGGTCGTCGTTGCTGATCGAGATCGCCAGCGAAGGCTCGATCCTGCGCTCCCAGCCGCCGGAAGAGAAGTCCAGCGGCAGGGCGACGGAGCCCATTCCGCCCACATACATCTTCCCGTAAGAAGAGGAGCGGACGAACATCGAATTGTCCTTCGTGACCAGATACGGTATGTGCAGGGCGGCGTCGCGGTCGCCCACGTCCAGGGCGAAGTCGAACACCGGATACAGGCCGCTGTAGGACATCCGGAAATGGGCGCCGACGCTCGGCGTCTTGTCCTCGGGATCGACTTTTTCATGGACGGACAGGCCCACGGAGCCGTTCACCGTGCCGAGGCGGTTCGTAAAGAAGCCCGTCGCGCCCAAAGAGGCCGTCTGGAAGTAGTAATCCCGGAAAGAGATGTCCGCGCGGCTGAGGTCGACATAGACCGGCGCCCAGGAATGGAAGTGGAAGGCGTCCGAGATTTTATGGAAGGGCTTCGCCGGCGTCAGTTCGACGGCCGGGTCCGGCAGGAAGGTCGACATCTCTTTCTCCTGGGCCGACAGCGTTTCGGCCACGGGGTCGCGGTAGATGTCCTTGAAATCCACCACCTTGGGGGCGGCCTCAACCCGGGAAAGGATCCGGCCTTCCGGCTGAAGAACCGAAGCGTAGAGGATCCCGTCCGCTAAGAAGGGGGATCCCAGGCCGTATTTCGTGACGGAAAGCTGTTTCAAAGTCCCCTCGGAGAAGGTATAGGCCTCGCTCGTGCCCGTCCGGTCGCAGACCAGCAGGATCGTGTTCCCGTCCACGGCGGAGATATCCTTGATGGTCACCGGCTGCGGGGCGAGCAGGGTCTCAGGGGCGCCGTTGCCCGCGGGTACGCGGAAAAGGCCGGTCCCCTCGTCCGTGATGGCCGCGAAAACGAGCCCGGCGTCCTGGAAGACCACTTCCGTCGGCTGGAAGCCGTCGGGCGTCTTCCAGCGACGGAGGACGTTCCCGCTGCGGGCGTCCAGGACGACCACGGCGGCCGATCCGTCGGTGGGATACTCCACGGCCGCGACGGAAAGTCCGTCGGCGGAGACCGCAGGGCTGAAGTAACGACCGCCACGCACCAGAGAGCTCTGGCGGCCCGTCTGCATGTCATAATAGCGGATCCGGACGTCCTGTTTCAGCGTCCAGCGGACATCGGGAATCGCCTCGGACCAATAGACCCGCTGCAAGGGCGCCGACCAGGCGAGTTTCCCTTCGCCGCCGAAGGCCGCGAGGGTCTTCTCCTGCCCGTCCGGGCTTACCCGGACCAGGACGGCGGGAAGGTCCATGCCCGCCTTTTCCGCAATGACCGCCCCGCCTGCCGGCACGGAGCCGGCGTAGACCGTATAGGACCGCGGCAGCGCCACCTGCGGCTCCGTCACGGAGAACGGCGCGCGGTGGTCGTTGTTCAGGTCCCACATGTCCCGGTAGGTATGCATCATCTCGCTCCAGGCCTCCGGAAGCTTCTTCCCGGAGGACTGCTTGGAGGCCGTATTCATCGCGGAGAAGGCGCCGCCCAGGGTGGATGCCACCTTCAGGAATTTCGTCGTATAGTACGGGTCATTGTACACGTAGCGGTAGCCGGCGACGGTCAGGTAGCCCAGCCGGTAGATATCCGGCGTGTACTTCTTGATAGACCCGTAGCGCCACTGGTACCAGTTGCGGAGGTCGCCGGTGCCGAAGAACATCCGCATCTCGCTCAGGAAGTCGGCACTGCGGCCGCGGCCCGCCTTCGTCAGGGCCGTCTCGGCCACCACCGCGTCCCCTTCCAGCAGCGAGGAGTTCGGAACCATGCCGATGATCATTTCCGCCAGCTCGCCGAAGGGATAGTGGAATCCCGTCCAGAAGCCGGTCCGGAGGAACTGCTTCTGGGCGACGTGCCGGCCCTCGTGGATGGCGAGCAGTTTTGCCCACGAGATCGGGGTCATCCCGGAGACGTCCGGCAGGGTGAACAGGTCCATCCGCCGGGGCGCCCAGGCGACAAGCCCGTTGGAAATGCCCGCATAGGGATGCAGGATGACGGGCATCGGCTGCCGGTACTTCTCGTTCGGGCGGAAGCCGGAAGAGGCCGAAAGCGGGACGCTGTACTGTTGCAGCAACGTCCCGTAAACGGTGGCCAGCGAATCGAGCCCGCGGGGATAGATCAGTTGATAGTCGCCGGTCTGGAACGTGGACCAGCGGAGGCGCCCCGGGTCATTGCCCGTGGCGGAGAAGAGCTGGATCTGCGCGTGGGCGCAAAGGGGCAGAATGGCGGCCACGAGGGCCGCCATGACGTGACGTTTCATCGAATTAGAGCTTGCGGGCGCCATCGGAGATGACCACCGGATAGACCTTCGGGGCGTGGCCGAACTTTTCGGTGAACTGCTTCACGGCCTCCTCGATGAAGGCATCGTACAGCTCGTCCTTCACCAGGTTGATGGTGCAGCCGCCGAAGCCGCCGCCCATCACGCGGGAACCGGTGACGTCCATCTTGCGGGCCAGCTTGTTCAGGAAGTCAAGCTCCTCGCAGGAGACTTCGTACAGGCGGCTCATGCCGAAGTGCGTCTGGTACATCATTTCGCCCACGGTCTCGTAGTCGCCGCGCTCCAGAGCGTCGCAGACGTCCAGGACGCGCTGGACCTCGCCGATCACGTACTCCGCGCGGAGGAAGTCCTCCTCGGGA